>TARA_R100001440_G_scaffold17909_2_pt1 | contig 22104 bp, 29 predicted proteins | sample TARA_R100001440 | Tara Oceans TARA_R100001440 (sample SAMEA2622112) | marine metagenome | biome: marine biome (ENVO:00000447); feature: surface water layer (ENVO:00002042); material: "saline water (ENVO:00002010), including plankton (ENVO:xxxxxxxx)" | depth 5 m
CTGGGTGTTGGAGGTTAAAAAAATTAAATGAGAGTATTATTTATCTTATCAATTGTTTTTTACTTCTGGTTAATCTGGGATGACTTACTTATTGCAGACGAAAAATGGACACCAGAGTTTAAAGAATTTTGCAAAAAATATATGCCGTATGTAAATAAATACAAAGGCATCAACGCTGGCTGCTGCGATATAGATCATCCGTCAAACGACATAATGAAAGCTGGATGGAAAGGAGAAACACTTTTAATTTGTGATGGAAAAGAAATCTTGTAAATGCGCAGAAACAATCAAGCAGCTTAAAAAAGATCGAGATCGGTTAGCTGAGGAGAATAGTAATATTTTAACAATAACAAGTTCACACAAAAAATTAAACGGGGAGCTGCAAGTAAAATTAACAGAGGCAGAAAAAAAAATTAAAAATTTTGAAGAAAATTACATAAGGATTGATGGCAAGAAATAATTATTTTAACAAAGGCGATCCCTATTCGGAATGGCACAGATCTTTAAAAAATGATCTTGGTTATATTGATATAGATAGCTGCGGTCTGTGTTTAAAATGTAAATATCCTCTTTATCTTGCAGAAACAGCTTTTGATGTTGGTCAAAAATACAAGGCTACAACTACAACAGAGGCTCTTGCTAAATTGGCTGGTCTGCCGAGTTTTTTAATTTTTTATAAAGTTAATAATAAAAGAGAAGTTATTAAATTAAGAGTGCAGCAGCTTACGCCACAAAAAGGCGATCTTATTACTATGGATCCTGGAGCCTGGGTTCAAGCTATGGAATTAATGAAAGATAAACATTTAAAGGATTGTAAAAAATGAGCTTATATTATGTGGGGGATCTAAATATTCTAGCGGACACAAAGCTCACGGCTCTTGATAAGTTAGTTTATTTTGCTTTGGTTTCGTATATGAACAAAGATAGCGGCAAATGTTTTCCCAGGTACGAAACATTAAAAAAAAGACTTGGCTCTTCTGCTGGGGTTAGATCCATACAACGCAGCTGCAAAAACCTTGCCAGACACAACTATATTACGATTAAACGCTTATCTAGCTCGAACCTTTATTTATTAACTCGACAACTGGAATTAGAGAAAGTTATTAAAAAGAGAGTGATAAGCCTCTCTGGCTCTAGTGATAGGTATAATAGGCGTTTATTAATAAAACCATATAATTTAACTAATAGTAGATTTAATAGAAAGAGAGAGTTTATATCCGCACCCCAGCTTGAAAAACAATCTATAGAACATAAAAAAGAAACTTACAAAGAGAGTGGAAGAGAGGGTCCCTGGATTGAGTATATAAGTAATAAAGGAAAAAAGATCCGAAAACATAGTTTTAAAAATATAATTGAAGAAATTAAGGAGAACACCCGCCAAAAAAAGTTTAATGCTGCTGCCAGAAAGGCGGTGGCTTTATGCGGTTAATGGGTCCCAAAATTGTTGAAGTCTTTGACTTAGCTGGTAGAGCAGAAAGGTTGATGCCTGGATTAAAGAAACCAGGCTCGCCATCTATGTATCAGCTATTAGAGATGTCTTATGATAAAAAAGATCTTGGCTTTTATGATAAAAAACCTCTTAAACTCCGTGCCAATCCAAAACAAATAGCTTGCTGGGATCTCGCCATAGATCTTTTAACAAAAGTACCAAAGCTAGAAAATAGGCGACTTATATGGGCTAAAGCCATGCGTTTCTCATGGGTTGCATTAGGCAAACAATTCGGCTGCCATCGTACAACTATAAAAAAGAGATATATCAGCGCCATCTTGGATCTCGAATTTCGCCTTGATAAATTAACATTAGACAAAATTGACAAATTAATTTAGTAAGAAAGATAGGGTCAAATAAGTGTTTTTTTTAAATTATGGCTGGTAGACCCTTACACAAAATACAATGTGAAAGTTTTACTCGCAGCTCTAACTATACGAAACAATGCAGAGCAAAAGGGTATTTTCAAAAAACTTCTGGTAGGTGGAGATGTCGCCACCATGGGGGTTTTTCAACTGGACCAAGATCTGTTGAGGGTAAAATTAAAGCATTAAGAAATTTAAAATATTTTAAAAATAAAACTGAACAAGAATTAATTGAATGGATCAAATTCAAAAGATATGCGAAAGATTAGAATTAGGCGAACCGCTTAGCGCTATCTGTAAAGCAAAAGATTTGCCAGATGTTTCCACCATCTACAAGAAATGCAGAGCTGATAAAAATATAGATGAAAAAATTAAAGCAGCTAGGCAGCGAGGCGTTTGGACTTTATTGGATAAGATTGCGGAGGATATGCAAGTACCAAAGACACCACAAGAAACACATTTTTTAAGAGAGAAATGGAGCCATATTAGATGGCTTGCAACAAAATTGGCACCATCTCAGTTTGGAGATAAAACACAAATAAAACAAGATATTGATAATAAATTAATTATTACATGGGGAGATCCTGGCAATGATATTAAAGACGCTGAAAAAATTATTAATCAAGTATCAAGTGTGGATGCTGCGGCAATACCTGGAAATGTCGGGATTAATCAAGAAACAACAAAAGAAGAACAGAAAGTGAACAAATAAAAATTTAATTTTTTTTATTTTGTGGGTTGTATTCCTTGTCTAATTTGCTAAAAAAGCAATTAGTGAAAGGAGTACATTATGTTTAAAAATGTATCGTTATGTTATCTAAAAAATTTAGATGGCAAAAAAATTCCAATTTCTAACGCTAGGGATTGGGTTCAAGCGCAACATACAACAATGTCTTGGAATGCAACAGAGGTAAGATATAACTCTTTTGCTTTTGATAACTATGTTAAAAAGTTGTGGTTGAAAGGTCTTGAAGTATTACAAAAAGAAAATAAAAATTTTGTAATTACTTTAAATGACAAAGGAAGAAATTGGCAAGGTTTTAGAACATATAATTATGTTAAAAAACCAATAGCCAAATTTAAAAAGATAGTTTGTTATGTTCCTTTAGTTAAGAAAAAATTAAAAGGATCTAGCAAAAAATATCATCCAACAAGCTACTTAAATAAATTTATCTTAGATCAAGATAAAAATTTTATTTCAAAGGAGGTTGTTTAGATGACTACACAAACTAAAGCAGTTCAGACGCTTAACCTAGATGGAGAAAAACCAGAAAGAGAAAAAAAGTGTTCTGAAATAGTAGCTCAAAAATATAGAGAAAGACTTGAAGAGTTTAAAAACGCTCAATTCTTTTTTAAATTGTGTCCCGAAATTATGGATGCTGATGAGCTTAAATCTTATAATCAAGAAAAAAAGCAATATGATGGTTATGAAAATTTTTTTGATTATGCAAATCAAGCGGGATTATCTTTTGATCGTGTAAAGGCTGGAACCTTTAAAGATCAAGAGGAACCTTATTGGAGATGGCAGCTCTGCTGGGGTGGACCCTCGCAAGAGTTTAGATTGTTTGATGATGGTAATCTTGAGTTTTGGCATCTCGATTGGTTTGATGGTGCTTGCGTTATTGTTCAAGATGAAATTTTTAAAGATCTGATGAATGAGTTTAAATCTCTTTCTGTAGATCTTTAATATTTAAAAATTCAATGAGCTGGGGGGAGAAATCCCCCTGGCTTTTTTTGTGCCTGGTTCTCTCCTTGGTTCAGCCTTAAAAGTCTGTATCTGTATAGCAGCGCCACTCTTCTCACGCACACGGGATGGAGTTCTAAAAGCCTGGATCTCTGGGGTCGCAGATATAAACCCTGGCGCTTTGTGGCTATAAACAAGGATTATTTACAGATTAAGTCAGTAAAAGAGTAGTAAGAGAGTAAAAAGCTACAAAAAAAAAGTAAAAAGCAAAAAAAAAGAGGGGGTACACCCCAAAAACCAGGCGCAAAATATTATATATATATAATCGGGAGTTTAAGACACAAACACACACGCACTATGAGAAAAGAACACAAGAGCAAAACGGGTGGATTAACTGCCAAAGGTAGAGCCTACTTTAAAAGAACTGAGGGATCTAACTTAAAACCCCCAGTAAAATCTGGTAAAAACCCAAGACGGGTCAGCTTTGCTGCCAGATTTGCTGGAATGCGTGGACCCATGAAAGATAGCAAAGGGAAACCAACTAGAAAAGCACTCGCACTAAGGAAGTGGGGATTTAGATCTGTGGCGGCTGCTAGAAATTTTGTAAAGAATAATAAAAAAACATGATGCCTAAATATACTGATAGCCTTATTACTGCCATGGTTTTTGTTGCCGAAGAAACAAATGGCTTAGTTATCCACCTAAACGGATTTCAAGATTTAGATCATGCAAATAAATTTGTTAATAAATTAATGAAGAATAGCGGGATAGAATATACATCCATAAGAGATATATTTGATTTGCCAACTATTCATTAATGCGGAGGAGAGAATGATGTTAGGAATAATAGATCACATAGAACACTTTTGGAAAGATCATAAGAAAGTGGTTATTGGTGTTGTTGCTGTCATAGTTATTTTAGTTTTAGTTTAATGATTGTTAAAATACCTTATACGCCTAGACCCTTGCAAGGAGAGCTGCATAAAAAATTAGATCAATATAGATTTGCAGTTTTATCTTGTCATAGAAGATTTGGCAAAAGTGTGGCAATCATAAATCATTTGATAAAAGCTGCACTAACTAACAAACTTAAAAATCCAAGGTTTGCATACATAGCGCCTACTTATAAACAAGCTAAGTCTATAGCCTGGGATTATTTAAAAATGTTTGCTGGAGATATACCAGGTGTTAAGTTTCACGAAACGGAGCTGCGTTGCGATTTGCCGAATGGCAGCAGAATAACACTACTCAGCTCTGAACAGCCAGACAGCCTAAGAGGTTTATTCTTAGACGGGGTTTGCATAGATGAGGTGGCGCAAATAGATCCGAGGTTATGGAACGAGATAATTAGACCAGCTATATCCGACAGAAAGGGATTTGCATATTTCATAGGTACGCCAGCTGGTATGGCAAATTTATTTTATGATTTATACCAATACGCTTTAGGAGATGAGGAATGGTACACCTACACAGCTAAAGCAAGCGAAACAAAAATTATAGATCAAAAAGAATTAGATGCAGCCAAAGCTCAAATGGGAGATACTAAGTATCGGCAAGAGTTTGAGTGTGATTGGATTGCAAACATTGAGGGATCTGTTTATGGAGATATTATTAGAACCATAGAAGATAGAAACCAGATAACTGCAATGTCATACGATCAGAGTTTAGAAGTACATACAGCCTGGGATCTTGGAGTAGACGATAGCACGGCTATAGTTTTTTTTCAGATTTTAGGAAACCAAATTATTGTTATTGATTATTACGAAAACAATAGAGAGGGATTACCTCACTATGTAAAAGTAGTAAAAGATAAAGATTATATTTATGGCGAGCATTATGCTCCGCATGATATAGAAGTTATGGAATTTTCAACGGGTAAGACCAGACAAGAGGTAGCTTATCAATTGGGGATTAGGTTTAGAATTTTACCTAAACTTGCTTTAGAGGATGGTATTCATAGTTTAAAAATGATATTACCTCGATGTTGGTTTGATGCAGAAAATACAAAACCATTGATAAGCGCTTTGCGTCAATACCATCGAAAGTATAACGAAAAAATGAAAATGTTTTCGAACAAGCCAGTTAAGGATTGGTCTAGCCACGCTTGCGATGCTGCAAGGTATATGGCAATGTCCATCCAAGATATGCCATCGAAAATACAACCAAAACAAAAAATGAGTATAAACGAATATTCAATACACGGAGAATGATATGGGATTTTTAAAACCAAAGATACCAGCTATGCCGCCAATCCCTCCCGTTCAGCCAGCTCCCGAACCACCAGCGTTTGACGATGCTGCAAGAGCTGAGGAGCAAAGATTAAAGCGAGCAAGAGCCAGAGCAAATCGAACTGGCAGAAGATCAACAATTTTAACTGGAGCAGATGGCTTAGCAGATGATCCAAGTAAAATAACTAAGAAAACTTTATTAGGAGGATAGTTATGGGTGGAGTAGCAAGAAAAGTATTACCAAAACCAAAACCGCCAGCGCCAGCGCCAATATATACGCCAAGCGTGCCAGAGGTTTCGCAAGCACAATCTACAGCTGTTGGTAAAACAGATATGGCAAGAGGCAAAGGTAGATCTAGCACGATACTTACTGGAGCAAAAGGTTTAGGGGACAACAAGCTAACAACGCAAAAATATACTTTATTAGGAGGATAGATGGCAATTAACGCAAAAGCCAGATTTGTATTAGATAAATATTCATCTTTGAAAAATCAAAGATCTACATGGGAAAGTCATTGGCAAGATGTTGCTAATTTCTTTTTACCAAGAAAATCGAATATAACCTTGAAAAGAACACGAGGGGACAAAAGACATGACCAGATATTCGATGGAACGGCTACACACGCTTTAGAATTGCTCTCAGCCAGTTTAAACGGCATGCTTACTAACGCTATATCTCCATGGTTTGTTTTAAAATATAGATCAGAAATGATGAACCAAAACGATGAGGCTAAGGAGTGGTTAGAGAGCTGCGCTAAAATAATGTCCCAAGTCTTTCAAAGATCTAATTTTCAGCAAGAAATTTTTGAATTATACCATGAGCTTTTAACTTTTGGAACTTCTGCAATGTTTATTACAGATGATCCTCAAGATGATCTAAGATTTAAAACAATTCATATCTCAGAAATTTATATTACAGAAAATGAAAAAGGTATGGTGGATTGTTTAGTTAGAAGATTTCATTTAAGAAACATGAATATCTTAGCGACATATCCAGAGGCTTTATTACCACAAAATATATTAACAAAAATAAAATCAGATCCATACGGAGAAACAGCTATTATTCACTCAGTACACCCAGCAGAAAGACAAATGGGTTTTGAGAATAATAAAAATATGGATTTTGTATCTTGCCATGTCCACGAAGAGAGCGGTGCAATTTTAAGAGAAAGTGGTTTTAAAGAATTTCCTTATGTTGTTCCTAGATATTTAAAATCTAGCAGCAATGAAATTTATGGAAGATCTTTAGCAATGAATGCTTTACCAGATGTTAAGATGCTTAACACAATGGTTAAAACTACAATCAAAGCTGCACAAAAACAAATAGACCCACCATTGATGGTTCCAGATGACGGATTTATTTTACCAGTTAGAACAATACCTGGTGGATTAAATTTTTATAGAGCTGGTACTAGAGAAAGAATTGAGCCAATGAATATTGGTGCTAACAATCCAATTGGTATTCAGATGGAAGAACAAAGAAGAAAAGCTATTAGAGAAAATTTCTTTGTAGACCAGTTAATGACTATCCAAGGTCAAAACATGACAGCTACAGAAGTTATGCAGCGTACTGAGGAAAAGATGAGATTACTTGGTCCAGTATTAGGTAGACTACAATCTGAATTGTTGCAGCCATTAATTACAAGATCTTTTAATTTATTATTTAAAAATAAAAAATTTCCACAAGCGCCAGATGTTATTGGCGAGCAAGATATAGAAATAGAATATGTATCTCCGCTTGCAAAAGCTCAAAAGACACAAGAGCTTTCATCAATAATGAGAGGTATAGAAATTTTTGGTTCTTTGCAAAATGTTGCTCCAGTATTTGATTACTTAGATATTGATGGTTTAGTCGATCATGTAAAAGATGTATTAGGCTTGCCAGCTAAAATTATGAGATCTACTGCCGAGGTAAATGAGATGAAAGAGCAAAAACAACAAGAGCAAATACAGCAAGCTGAATTACAACAAGCTCAGCAAGTAGCTGAAAGCGCTGGTAAGATTGCTCCAGCTCTAAAGGCGGGTATGCTAAGTGAATGAGAAAGATATTAAACAATTAGTCATAGACTACAAAACGACTTTTGGATCAGAGAGCGGTCAAAGAGTGCTTGATGATCTTAAAAAGAGATGCAGCTTTGAAACTACAACCTTTATAAAAGGCGATAGCCACGAAAGCGCATTTTTAGAGGGACAACGATCAATGGTCTTGTTCTTAAATAATATGCTAAACAAAAAGGAGAAATAATAATGTCTAGCGAAAATCAAGAGGTAGCAACACCAGCAGCTCCAGAAACAACTGAGCAGAATGCGGTATTGTCTGGAGATCCTACAACAAAAACTCCAAATGAAAATGTTGATTGGAAAGCAAATCTTTCTGATGAACTTAAAGCAGATAAGTCTTTAGAAAATATTAAAGACATTGAAAGCCTGGCAAAAAGTTTTGTCCACGCACAAAAGTTAGTGGGTGCAGATAAAATTCCAGTACCAAATAAATATGCAACAGAAAAAGATTGGGATGCTGTTTATGAAAAATTAGGTAGACCAAAAAATTCTGAGGGATATAAATTTGACTTGCCAGAAGATCAAAATGTAAATCAAGAGGCATTAAAAACTTTTGCAGATCATGCACACAAATTAGGATTACTTCCTAATCAAGCAGATGGTGTTGTAAAATTTTATAATGAGATGATTTCTAAAGAGTTATCAGACGCAGATCAAATAGCTCTTGCACAAAGAACAAAAGCTGAAACCGAACTTAAAACAGAGTGGGGTCAAGCATTTAATCAAAAAGTGCAAGCTGCAAATAATATTGTATCTGAAATTTTCCCAGAGGGATTTATGAATACTAACTTAGCAGACGGAACAAAACTTGGAGATCATCCAGCTGTTATAAAAGCATTCGCAACTCTTGCTGATAAAATGGGAGAAGATAAAATTGTGCAAGCCGATGGACCAGCTTATTTAACACCTAAGCAAATAGAAAAAGAAATTGCTAGTATTACAGCTGATCCTAAATCTGCGTATTGGGATAAAAACCATCCTAATCATGCAGCAGCAGTACAAGAAGTTTTGGAATTACGAGAAAAGAAAGCTGTTGAATAAGTAATTTTTTTTTGTTAATTCTAAAAATGATTTGGATAATCGAAAGACCCAAATTGACACCAAGAAAGATTGGGATCCAGGAGATCTAAAATCGAGGAGCGACCCGCAAGGATAATCATCCGATTTAACATTAACAACAACTAATAAGGAGGGTGGATTATGTCTACTCAAATTACTACAGCATTTGTAGAGCAATACTCTGCGAATGTATCTATGCTTTCTCAACAAATGGGGAGTAAGCTAAGAGGAGCTGTTGATGTGGAAACTATCAGAGGGAAAAATGCGTTCTTCGATCAAATCGGAGCAACTGCAGCTGTGGCAAGAACAACAAGACACGGCAACACACCTCAAGTGAACACACCACACTCAAGAAGAAGAGTTAGCCTTTCAGACTTTGAATGGGCTGACTTAATAGATGATCTTGACAAGGTAAGAATGCTTGTTGATCCAACTAGCTCATACGCTAAAGCGGCTGCTGCAGCTATGAACAGAACGATTGACGATCAGATTATTGCTGCGTTAGGAGGAGCTGCTGATACTGGCGTTGCTGGTGCAACATCTGTAGCTTTACCAAGCTCATCTAAATTCTCAACTGCACAACAAACAGATGGTTTAACAATTGCTAAGTTATTAGAAACTAAGTTTTTCTTTGACAATGGTAGTGTAGACCCGTCTTTAAAAAGATACTTTGTTTGTGGTCCAAAACAGATCCAAGATCTATTAAATACTACAGAAGTTAAATCTGCAGATTTCAATACGATCAGAGCTTTAGCTCAAGGAGAGATCAATTCGTTTTTAGGTTTCGAATTTATCATGTCTACAAGACTTGATTTCGATGCAACTAATACGGATGATAGATTATGTTTTGGTTTTACGGAAGATGCAATCAAATTAGCGATTGGTGCTGATGTAAAAGCTAAAATCACAGAGAGAGATGACAAATCTTACGCAACTCAAGTGTACTACTCTATGGCAATAGGTGCTACTAGAATGGAAGAGGCAAAAGTCTTTCAAGTACCTTGCGATGAGTAATAATTGATAGTAATATCAATTCTTAGGGAGGCGGGAAACTGCCTCCCTTTTTAAACAACAATGGAGGATCTTATGCCAGGAGGCAAAGGAACATACGGGTCTAAAAAAGGTAGACCACCAAAAAAACCAAAAATGTCAAAAAAGAAAAAGAGGAAATAATGAAAAGATTATCTCCTAAACAAAAGAAAATTGCACGAGTAGCAAAACCAAAAAATAAAATTACTGGTGCAGATTTTAAAAAACTAAGAAAAAAAAGAAGAGTTTAGTATTATGATGAAATTGACAAAAAGACAGAAAGCAGCTCTTTCCCGTCATAAAAAACATCATACTGCTAAGCACATGGCATCTATGAAAAAACTTATGTCTGAAAAAGGCATGAGTTTTTCTGAAAGCCATAAAATCACAATGAAGAAAGTAGGAGTGTAAATGCCAAGAAAAAGAAGAGGCTTATACGCAAATATAAATGCAAGGAAAAGAAAAGGTATCTCAAGACCAAAATCTAAGAGTACAATTTCAGCAAAAGCATATAGAAATATGCAAGCTGGTTTTCCTAAAAAAAAGAAAAGAAAATAAACCATGGCTAGTGTTGTTCAAATTTGCAATTCTGCATTAAATCAGCTGGGAGCTGCGTCTATTACTGCGCTTACTGATAATTCAAAAAATGCAAGATTATGCAACGCTAGATATGAAACTATTAGGGATGCGGTATATAGAAGTCATCCTTGGAATTGCTTAATGAAAAAACAGCAATTGGCTCAAGATACCGCAACACCCGTATATGGTTTTAAGTTTCAATTTACTTTACCAAGTGATTGTTTAAGATTAATTCACATTGACGCTTACAACACAGATCACAAAGTAGAGGGAAGAAAAATTTTATGCAACGAAAGTACAATTAAAATTACTTATGTTGCACAAATAACAGATCCAAACGAGTTAGATGTATTAACAAGAGAAACTATATCAGCTGGATTAGCAGCAGATCTTGCTTACGCTATAACAGCTAATTTACAAGTTTCTAAATTGATGCAAGAAAAATATCAATTTAAGTTATCTGAGGCTAGACATACAGACGCTAGCGAGGGATATAATGTTGATCCAAATAACGGACAAGTCGATCAAATCTTAACAGAAGATTTTTTAAATAGTAGATTATAATTATGGGAAAACAATTATTAAGCATCCCTAGCTTTACCGCTGGGGAGATGAGCGATAGCATGCAAGGTAGAACAGATTTTGCAAAATACTTTTCTGCAGCTAGTCGTATTGAAAATTTTGTTGTATTACCTCATGGACCAATAACTAGACGACCAGGAACTCACTTTGTATCAGAGGTAAAAGACAGCACAGCTAAAACAAGATTGATACCATTTACATTTTCTACAGAACAAACTTATATTTTAGAGTTTGGTAATCAATATATTAGATTTTACAAAGATAACGGACAAATAACATCTAGTGGATCTGCTTTTGAGATTACATCTCCATATACTACTGCACAATTGTTCGATATTAAATTTGCACAATCTGCCGACATAATGTACTTAACTCACGAAAGCCATCCAGTAAAAAAATTATCTCGTACTGGACACACATCTTGGACATTAACTGATTGTAGTTTTACAGATGGACCATACTTAGACACAAACACCACATCTACCACATTAACCCCAGCAGCAACATCTGGAACCGCAATAAATCTTAACGCATCCGCAGCTGTTTTTGTTTCTACAGATGTTGGTAGACTTGTAAGATTATCTGGTGGTTTTGGAAAAATTACTAATTTTAATTCATCAACTTTAGTACAAATAGATATACTTGATGACTTTGATAATACTAATGCTGTATCTACTTGGAAACTTGGAGCTTTCTCTGTTGCAACTGGTTTTCCAAGATGTGTTTCATTTTTTGAGCAGCGTCTAGTTTTTGCTGGTACATCATCACAGCCACAAACTATGTTTTTTTCTAAATCTGGAGATTATGAAAATATGTCATCGGGGACTAATGATGATGACGCTATGGTTTATACAATCGCATCGAACCAAGTTAATGCTATCCAAGCAATGAAAGCTACAAGAACTTTGATTGTAATGACAACTGGTGGCGAATATGCCGTATCTTCTGGAGCCAGCCAAGATGCAATAACACCTACAAATATCAATATTAGAAAACAATCAAACTATGGATCATCTGGCGTGGATGCTTTGTCAATTGGTAATGCAACTATTTTTGTGCAAAGAGCAAAAAGAAAAATTAGAGAGTTAGCTTATAATTTTGATACAGATGGTTATACAGCTCCAGACTTAACAATTCTTGCAGATCATATTTCAGAAAGCGGATTAACAGATATGGCTTATCAACAAGAGCCTCATTCTATTGTCTGGGCGGTTCGTAATGATGGACAATTAGCTGGTCTTACATACAACAGATTAGAAAATGTTGTTGCTTGGCATAGACATATTTTTGGTGGCAAGTCTGATACTGGAAAATCTGTTAAGCAACAAAAAATTTCTTTTACTGCAAACTCCACAAATGTTTCAACATCTAACAATACAATCACAATAACTGGACACGGATTATCAACGGGAGATGCTGTTTATTACTTTGCTGGTTCCAATGTCATAGGTGGATTGTCAAATTCAAAAGTTTATTACGCAATAGCCGTAGATGCTAACACAATAAAACTTGCAACATCATCTAGCAACGCATCATCTAATACAGCAATTTCTTTAACATCTGCTCCTGGATCCAATACCACACAATTTATTTATCAAGGAGTAAATATAAATAATAATTTTTTATTTATTACAAATCATGGATTTAAAACTGGAGATTTTATTTTTTACAAAAATTCAGGTACAGCTATCTCTGGTTTAGCTGAAAATATAAAATATTATGTTTCAAAAATAGATGACAATCAAATTCAATTATTTGCAGACGAGGCTAGATCAAGTGTTGTCAATTTAACTTCTGCACACAGCTCCGAACAAACAGATAAAATTTTAACTCATGCAAAAGTAGAGAGCGTTGCAACAATTGATGGCGATAGTGATGAGGATGAGGTTTATGTTATTGTAAAAAGATTTATAAACGGATCAGTAAAAAGATATGTTGAATATTTTACACCATTTGAATTTAACGAAGATCTTACAGCGTTTCATTATTTAGATAGTGGTTTAGCTTATGCTGGTGGAGAAACGGGAACTTTATCTGGTCTAACACATTTAGAGGGAGAGATTGTTGATATTATTGGAGAGGGATCAACGCAAAATTCAAAAGTAGTATCATCTGGAGCTATATCTTTAGATACAGCAATAGAAGAGGCAAAAGTAGGATTATTGTATTCATCTGATTTACAAACTATGAGATTAGATGAGGGATTTACAGAAACGACACAAACAAAAACAATAAGAGTTTTTGATTTATCTGTAAGATTTCAAGATACAATAGGAGCTAGCGTTGGACCAAACTCTGATAATTTAACTGCTATAGATTTTAGAGATAGCAGCGCAAGCATGGATTTACCCGTGCCATTATTTACTGGAGATAAATCTGTTGAGTTTGATGCTGGACATGGAGCTGAGGGATTAATTTATGTAAAGCAGCCACAAGCTCTGCCAATGACAATATTAGGAATATATCCTAGAATGGAAACTGAAAATGTCTAAGGTAGTGATAGTGCCTTTTGAAGATAAACACGCTGAACAAATGCTGGATATTGGATTAAACAGCAAGCTATTAGAACTTAAACCAGAACATAGAAAATATACTTATTTTTTAAAAGAGGTTGGTATGTCGTTCACGGGTCTTGTAGATAACAAGCCGATAGCGGCTGGAGGTGTCTTTCATCTCTGGGATGGCGTTGCCGAGGGGTGGGTCTTGGCTACAAAAGAAATTTATAAATATCCAGTTTTTTGTGCTAAGCACATAAAAAAAAGAACTGAGATGCTTATTAAAAATAATAATATAAAAAGATTGCAGACTAGCGTAAAAGCAGATTGTGAGATGGCTATACGATTTGCAAAATGGTTAGGCTTACAGCCAGAGGGAGTAATGAAACATTATGGTCCCGATGGTGCAGACTTTATTAGATTTGCGAGGATAGAAAAATGAGTTTTTTTGGAGATATATTAGGCGGAAGAGCTGCACAAGCTGGCAGAAATTATAATGCAGCTTTACTTGATCGAGATGCAAAAATTAAAGATCAAGAGGCAAAACAATCTTATCAAGTTTATACTACTTACGATTTACCAAAATTTAATTATCAAGCAGATCAATTAGAGGGTTCAATTAAAACAAGTTATGCTGCATCTGGTGCAGAGCTTAGTGGGTCTGTTTCTGAGGTTTTGTTTGAGAATGCTCTGAATGTCGAAAGAGATAGAGATATGCTTAAATACAATGCTGAGGTTGCTAGAGATCAAAAATATAATGATGCAATCAATGCAAGAGCAGAGGCATCTATAGAAAGATTTAGAGGTAAGGTAGCAAAAAGAGCAAGCTACTTTGCAGCTGGACAAAGTTTATTAAATTTCGGAAAGGCGTTTATATAAAATGGCTATAAAAATTTATCAATCACAAGTAAGACCCACAACAGAAGTATCAGAAAGAGCAAGTACATCTGGCATGAAAATAGATCAAAACACTATGACTATGATCCCTAGAGCTTTTAAAGGTATGTTGGGAGCTGGAGAAGATGTTTATATAAAATATGAAAAACAAAAAGCTGAAAATCAAGTAATAGAGGCTAGCAAAGAAATAGACAAAGACGAATTTACAGAGCATCCAGCTGGAGGAACTATAACTACATCTGAGGGTCTTGCAACAAGAGTAAATAAATACAAAGAAAGCACAAAACCAGACGAGGCTATGGCTGCTTATAAAGCAGATTGGGAAAAAACTTTAAAAAAATATGATAATAAATTTACTGGACCATTTGCAAAAAAATTATTTACCAATTACATGAACAAAAGATTTATTTCTGAAAGCGGTACAATTAGAGATAATACTTTTATAAATTTTAGAAACGAAAGCAAAACATTAAAAATTAAAGAGCTTGACGGAATAAGCTATAGAATTGCAAACAGCCAAGTAGGATCAAGAGAATATGAAATGGCTGTAGCAGACAAAAATGCTTTTTTTACAAATTCGAGCAATGCAGATTTATTTGGAGATAAATTCAAACAATTAGAATTTGATACAGCAAACAATATTGATGTTTTAACTATTACAAATCATTTAAGCAAAGATCCTATTGGAACATTAGATAATTTTAACAACAATGTTTATAAAGGTCTAAATGCAGAAACAAAAATAAAAATAGGAAACAAAATAGTTTTAGCAGCTCAAGCTAAAATGACAGAAAATATTACAAGCGATACTGAAAGAGCAAAATTGGGTTTAGACGCTGAGTTTGACACACAAAGTTATTTAAAAGCATTTGAGGGTTATGAGAACTATAATAAAATAAAAACTGCAGTAGATGCTAATAATTTTGTAAGATCCAAAATAAAAGATGTGCATTCTGTAAAACAATCTGATTTAGGAAACATACAATTATATGACTTAACTGGATCTGGAGATGAAATTGCTGCAAAAAGAAAAGCAAATAATATTATATCTGGAGCAATCAAAGAAAGATCAGATGCAATAAAAAATAATAATATTGTTGGTTATCTTTCTAAAGTAGATATGGAAGTTAAAACTATTGATGATGCAATTAGAAATGCGGGAACAATAGAAGAAAAAAAATCACTAGCAGAAGAGAAAAAAGTATTACTTGATAAAAAATTTGATGACTTAGGTATATCTGAGAGCAAAAGATTTTATGTAAGCCAAGCAGAAATTCAAGCAGCTGTAGCACAAATAACTGATCCTGGTAAAACAATGCTTGAAAAGAAAGGTGCTATTTTAAGTTATGGAGAAATTTATGGCAAAGAACACATGCCACAAATTTTAAAACAGATGGAGGCAGAGGGAATGCCAAACCATTATTTTATTGCTATGAGTACCAATAGCCAAACTTTAAACGATGATATTTTACAATCATATTCAACAAAAGATTTAGAAAAAGTTGTAAAAGCTGAATTGCCTAGCGGAACAACAACAACAGATATAAAAAAAAGAATATCATCAAAAATAAACGATTTTGAAGAAGTTATTGAAAATCAATTACCTGGTTCTTTCGATGTTATAAATTATAAAAAAAATATTGAAGAAACTTTATATAGAGCTGTTTTATACAGAGTAGACAAAGGCATGGATTATAAAGATGCAGTTGATAAAACTGCAAAAGAATTTTTAAGAGATTACGCTATATCTCCAGATAAAAACTTTTTTATACCAAGAGATGTAAATGGTGTTGTTGTTAATACTGCAGCTGTTCTTACAAAGACAGAGGCAATAGGTTTAGAAATTGAGCAAGGAGATATGCTTGATAAGTTTATGGGTAAAGATGGTTATAAACATTATGCAAGTAATTTAGATATTTCACAATTGACAGAAGAAGATATTAATACAAGAGTTAAATCAGCAATACAAAAAAATCATAAATTTTTATTGAATGACACATCTACTGGTTTAATTTTGTATTATGAAACAGCAGATGGACCAATACCAGTAGTTAATAGCCAGGGTCTTAAAGTAGAATTTTTATTTACAGATCAATTAAACAACAAAACTGGTCTTGATAGCACAGAGTATGTTTTTCCTCATACGCAAGACAAACTTACAATTATTGAAGAGTACGATGTCTTTGGCACAGATGAGGGAGATGGAGGCTTAGCTGGATAATGATAAATGTTGGTTTTGGACAATTTGAACAAACTGAACAAAAAATTGGTTCAGCTTACGACAATATACAAGTTGGCTTTTTTGAGGCAGCTAAAGCTACTGCAATAAATGCTTGGAATTATAACCCAACATATTCTTTATGGAGAAAAGGCGAGGAATTTTCTGCATACAATCAAGATAATACATATTTAAACAAAGACGAACTTAACAAACAATATGCTGAGCTTGGTCTTAATTTTAAAGAAGATACAAGAAAGCATGTTGTAGATTATCTTGTTGAAAGAAAAAAAAAAGAAAGAGAAAGATCACACACAATATCTAAGGGACCACAAAACATATTTGCAAAAGGTGGATATTTTTTAACATCTCTTGGAACAAGTTTTTTAGATCCAATAAACATAGGAGCATCTTTTATACCCGTTGTTGGACAAGCAAAGTTTGCTGGCATGGTTGCAAAATCTGGAAAAAATATAGCAAGAATGAAAAAAGGTTTTGTCGAGGGTCTTACTGGTAATGCTTTAGTTGAGCCTATAGTTTATGGAGTACATAGATCCCAACAATCAGATTACGATCAATACGATGCTTTTATAAATGTTGCAGCTGGTGGATTAATTGGTGCAAAATTTCAAACTGGTTTTGGAAAATTAGGAGATTATCTTGCAGAGGTAAGAGGTAAGCCAAATATTTATCAAAGGCTTGCTGCTATATCTCCAGAAAATCAACAAGCATTATTAAAGTATTCTGTTGGCAAACACCTTAGAGGAGAAAAAGTTGATACTGGAGATTTGATTGTTAATAAAACAAGATCTGGCGATAAAGAATTAAATAAATTAGACGATCAAATGGCAGAGTTTAAAAGATTGTATGCAGATGCAATAAAAAAAAATGACAGAAAGTCTGCAAAAATTTATTTACAAAATTTAAGAAATTTACAAAAAACTGAAAGACAATTAGTTGAGGCTAAAAAAAGACTTAACGATCAAGCGGTGCAAAAAGATCAAGCGCAAATGGTCGTTAGAGAAGAAACTGGTTATATTACACCTAAACAATTATCGGTTGCTGAAAAAAATACAAATCAATTAGAGGCTGAGGCAGAAACTTTAAATCAAAGACAAAAATTACATCAAAAACAATTAGATGTAAAAGATGAGGATCTTGTTGATAGTGTTGCAGTAGATAGAGCTGAGATAGATAAAATTGATAATAATATAAAAAACAAACAAACAATTAGAGATGCAATTAAAGCTGGTGCTAATTGTGTTAAAAGAGGAACCTAATGGCTAATCCAACAATAAAAACAATAAGTAAATGTTTTAAAGAAGTAAAAAGATTAACTGGAGATCTATTGCCAGATCAACAGATAAATCAAATTTTAGACGAGGTTAAAGTTAAAATTAATGAAAATAAATTTAAACAACATCAACAAGAAACAGACGATCTTATTGCTGAGGGTTTAATTAATAAATTAGAATACGAGCAAGCATTAAAAAAAAGAAATTTAGCTGAAAATAATATTAAGGCTTTAGAATTATCAGAAAAAGTTATTGATGCTGTTGCTTTGTCAGAGGGTAAAATATCTCCAGATCAAGCATTAAGAGGTGTGTTAGTAGGTATTCAAGATTTTTCTACACTTGCAAGAAATTCTATTGGTTCCAAACAAGACACAATTGAAGTTGTTGAATTAACAAGAATGTATCAAAAAATAAAAGATATTGGTCCCGATGTTTGGGATGATTTTACAAGTGGAGCTTTTGATTTAGAAGTTAAAAAAGCTATGAGAGGAGAACCCGTATTAAACGAAAATGCTTTGACAATCGCTAAAATTTTAAAAGAGGCTCAAGAAGAATGGAGATTAAGATTAAATGATTTAGGAGCAAATATTGGTGTGCTTGATGATTGGATTACAAGACAAATGCACAATACAGAAAGAATGGCGAATGCGTCTAAACTTTCAAAAATTGTTGGCGATAATAGAACTGCTTGGAGAGAATTTATAAAAACCAGATTAGATTTACAAAGAACTTTTCCAGAAGTTTCTGATCCTGGAAAGCAAGATGAAATATTAGATCAAATATATAACAGCCTTATGAATAACGATCATTTAAAACATGACGGAACCTCATCAATGTATGGCACAAGAAATATAACTAACAGATTAAATGCAGCTAGAGTTTTACATTTTAAAGATGCTACAGCTAGACATGAGTACGACATTTTGTTTGGCGAGCCATCATTAAAAGAAAGTGTCTTAGCTGTGTTAAGTAATACATCAAGGAATATAGCTTTAATGCAAGAACTTGGCACAAATCCAAAAGATACATTTAACAAAGCATTAACAATTTTAAGAAAAAAATATAGAGATGATCCAGAAATTTCAAGAAAACTTACTGAAAGAGAATTTAAAAATGAATTTGCAGAAATTGATGGCTCTATAAATGGTATAGGCAATCAAGTCGGAGCAAAAGTAGGAATGACAATAAGAGCTATACAATCCATGGGTAAATTAGGATTTGCAGCTCCTACATCAATTGCCGATGTTGGACAATATATGCAAACAACAAATTTTCAAGGCAGAGGAATTTTTTATGGTTTGTTTGAGGCGCTAGGAGCTTTATTTAAAACTCAAGATAAAGCAGCTATGGAAAGTCTTGAAGTTATGAGTAATTCTATTCACTCATTCCAAGGAAATAAATACGGCAATAGTAGTGATACTTGGGGAACAATGGGAAAATTACAAAATTTATTTTTTAAATGGAACAGCTTAAACAGATGGATTTCAAGTCTTAAATCTGGAATGACTATTGGTTTAGCAAAACATTATGGAGCCTTAGCAAATACAAAATGGTTAGATCTTGATGTACGAGAAAGAAACTTATTAAAATTATATGGTTTTGATGAGGGTAAATGGGACATGCTAAGATCTATTAAAACGCTAGATGTTGAAAATAGAAGATATATTACAGCTGAGGATGCAATGGATATTCCAGATGATGTTGTAAGAACTTATTTAAAAAAAAATGCAAGTGAAAGAGAAATAAGAAATTTTAAAAGAGATTTAGAATTAACATGGCGTAATGTTTTAGTCGATCAAGCAATGCACGCAACACCAGAGCCAGATACAGCTGTTAGAGCTTTTATGAACCAGGGACAACAAAAAGGAACTGGTACTGGAGAATTATTAAGATTTATTGGACAATTTAAAGCATTCCCTATTACTATTTGGAAAAAAATAATTGGTAGAGAATTAAGATCTTATGGACCAGATGATAGTAAATTTGCAAGAATTTCTGGTTTAACATCTTTGTTAATTTTATCAACAATGTTTGGTTATATTGCAATGTCTGTTAAAGATATGCTCAGAGGAAGATCTCCTAGAGATCCAAGTAAAGCTGGTGTTTTAGCTCAAGCGTTTGCGCAAGGAGGAGGTGCTGGTATTTATGGCGATTTTTTATACAACGAAATTCAAAACGAATATGGCGGTGGTATGGCAGAAACAATACTTGGACCAACTTTTAGTGATTTAACTAAAGTAATTAATATTGCATTTAATATTAATGACCCGAAAAAAGCTGGTAAAAAGTTTGTGCAGTTTGCAGAGGGTAATGTTCCATTTTTGAATATGTATTATAGCAAGGCTGCATACGATTATATTATTGGCTATCAAATCAAAGAATTCTTAGATCCTGGATTTTTCTCAAGAATGGAGGATAAACACGAGGAACAAAGGGGTCAAAGTTATTATTTTAAACCATAAATAGTTATAGACATTATGGACAAAAACAATTATTAAGGAAAATATGCTAGGTGTATCACGCCTAAATTTTCCAAAAAATATAAAAAATTATGACAATATCAAGTTTAAATGTAAAAAATTCTTATAATGCAGATGGGTCTACTACAAGTTTTGCGTACACTTTTCCTATTCACAGCACAGCAGAATTAAAAGTTATTTTAAGAGCTGCTAATGGAACAGAAACAATACAAACTTTAACAACTCATTATTCTATTGTAGACAATGGAGCGTCTGGTGGACAAGTTAATTTTGTATCAGCTCCCGCATCTGGAATTGCTGTAGTGTTATTAAGAGATACAAATTTAACTCAAGAAACAGATTATATAGCAAATGATCCTTTTCCAGCTGAAACACATGAGGCAGCTCTTGATAAATTAACTTTACAACAACAAGAGCTACAAGAAGAATTAGATAGAGCTTTAAAAATTTCAAGATCAAATGATATTGCGTCATCTGAAATAGTACAAACTGCAACAACTAGAGCTGGCAAATTATTAGGATTTGATAGTAGCGGAAATTTAGATACAAGTCTTGATGCAAGCTCAATAGCAACAAATGCTACAGCTGCAGCTAACTCAGCCACAGCAGCGGCAGCATCAGAGGCAGCAGCTCAGACAGCTCAAGCAGCAGCGGAAAGTGCAAAAAATGCAGCTGAGGTTGCTTTAGATACTTTTGACGATAGATTTTTAGGAGCTAAATCATCTGATCCAAGCGTTGATAATGACGGCAATGCTTTAGTAGACGGCAGCCTTTATTTCGATACACAAAATAATGTTATGAAAGTGTACGATTTAGGTAATACTATTTGGCGACAACTTTCATTAACTGGTACAAATCAAACAAATGTAAATCTTGTTGCGGGTCAAATATCTCCAACAAATAATATATCTACACTTGCTGCTCAAAATGCAAATTTAACTACTTTAGCTGGATTAAATTCAGAAATTTCAACACTTGCTGGAATTACAAATTTAGGTAATTTGGCAAATGCTCACGCAGCTGTGACTAATGTTAATAATAATTTAGCTGGAGTAAATAGTTTTAACGACAGATACAGAGTGACGGCTGGTGTACCAACAACAAGTTTAGATGTTGGGGATCTTGCGTTTGATACAAATGCGGGAGAATTAAAAGTTTATAAAGCATCTGGTTGGGCAAATGCTGGTTCCTCTGTGAATGGAACTTCTGCAAGATTTAGATATATAGCAACTGCTGGTCAAACTGCATTTTCTGGAGCAGATGTAAATTCAAATGTAATGAATTTTGACAGCGGCTTTGCGGATGTATATTTGAATGGCGTTAAGCTCGTTTCTGGAGCTGGCAATGACTACACAGAAAATGGTACATCTGTCACTTTAGCAGCTGGAGCTGGTGTTGGAGATATTTTAGAGGTTGTTGGATTTGGAACTTTTAATGTTGCAGCTATAAATGCAGCAAATATTTCTAGCGGACAAATTAGCAATGATCGACTACCATCGCCAACTTTAATAGTAAAAGGAGATGGCTCAAGTATTGATGGAGCAATTCAATTAAACTGCCATGTAAATACTCACGGAGTTAAAATTCAAGCTCCTCCGCATTCTGCTGGAGCTACATATACTTTAACTTTACCAAATAATACT
>TARA_R100001440_G_scaffold37529_6_pt1 | contig 21943 bp, 34 predicted proteins | sample TARA_R100001440 | Tara Oceans TARA_R100001440 (sample SAMEA2622112) | marine metagenome | biome: marine biome (ENVO:00000447); feature: surface water layer (ENVO:00002042); material: "saline water (ENVO:00002010), including plankton (ENVO:xxxxxxxx)" | depth 5 m
CCGTGAGCCGTCTTCCTCTTGTCTTGTATACTTCTCATAGTTGTATTTATTTTCTTTTTTAAGATCTGTTATATAAAATTTGTTTTTTTCTTTTATAAGACGCACATGGTCTTTTAATTTAATTTTAATATAAGGGCAACAACAATTCCTATTAAAGTAGTAATAATAAACGCAGAACTAGATATCATGATTTTTTCTAATCTATGTATATCTTCATGTAAATCTTTAATTTTTTTATTGGTCTCTCTTTGCATAATGAGACAAAGTTTTTCATGATCATCAATACGTTGATGAGCTAAAGAATCTTTATGCGTTGACTTTCTTGGCACTTACTATCCCTCCCTTATTAAAAAGGTTCAAAGCTTGAGCTAATTGTAAATTAGATGATTGCCTATTATCAACACTTGAAGTTACAGGTAAATCTACTGGGTTTACTGTAGGTAATTGAACATCTGTCATAGTATCAGATGATTGTGGTGGTTGATTACTTTGAATTGGAATAGCATCTGCATTAGCTGGGTTTTCCATTTCATTTGGAACTACATTAAGAGCTTTTAAATCTCCTTTTAACATAGCTTCAAGTTGCTCTTGGTTTGCTTTTATAGTGTTTTGCACCATATTATTTTGCTCCTCTGTAATAATGTTATTACCAACCAATCCAGAGCCTAATTGATTCATAAACCTTGTATAACCTTGCACATTTTGGGTTGTTGTACCTCTTACCCCTTCAGTAACTAATTTCATTAATTTTGGATTTGAAAACATTCTAGCTAAAGCAGTTGGACCAATTATAAATACACCAGCCACACCAGGATCAACATATCCACTTCCTAATGCAATTGCTCCACCAATTTGTGAAATAGCTCCGGCTTCTTTTAATTGAATAAATATTGTGCCTCTTCCTTTACCAGTTGTGCCTGGTCTAAATATCTTACCTTCTGCATATTTGAGTGCTTCAACATATTCGTCCATAGACTGAGCTTGAGTTTTAGAAATTAATCCACCATCTTTAATAAAACCTGCATATTTGTTTTGCACAAAGTCTCTAGCCTTAGCAGCATCAAGATAAGTATATTGATTATCGAATCTAGTAGTGTCATCTAAAAATCTTTTAAAAAAATGACCTTTAATTCCATCTTCAATTCTTTTTGCTTCCTCTATAGGAATTAATCTTGTACCTTGTGTTGTCTTAGCATTTAATTGTTTTAAGAAATCATCAGTAACGCTTTTTTGATTTGCTTTTAAAATCATGTCAAATATTTTTTCTTGTCCAACATTTTTTTTAGCTATTGCAGAAAAAATTCCTTGGTTAAAAGATTTGCTTCCCATTTTTGTTAGTTCAACTAAATCATTTCTTTTAGTTCTAAGTGCACTTGGTAAATCTGCTCTTTCCATTAAATCCGATAAACGTCTTAAAATTTCTGCTTGTATTCTTGAACCCTCTGGCGTTTTTATAGAAGTTCTTGATACACCCTTATAAACTTCAGCTAGTTCCCTAAATGTTGCTCTTGGTTTTACACCACCAATAGTTCTTTGAATTAAATCTACAGCTTCATCATATTGACCTGGAAAATTAGAAGTTGTCATTCCTTCTAATTGTTTTGATAGATAAACACCTAATGAATCTGTTTGTTCTATTCTACCTAATTGTGGATTCCATATTCTTATTTTTTCAGGACTATTTGTTCTTATCGGGACAACTCCAGCTTCATCTATTTGTTTTGCTAGATCTCCAAAACCTTCTGTTAAAATTCTTGTATGAAATTTTTGTGAATTAGTTAAACTTTGTTGAATCATAGTACCAAAAGCTTGAGGATCTAATACTTCAGCATCAACACCTCTTATTGCATTTTCAACTAAATCATCTATACCAGCAACTAAACCAATTCTTGCTCCACCAGACGCTGCTCTCATTCTTCCTGCACCAAACAAAGACGCTTCTGCAATTGCTTGTAGTTGATCTATCATAGCATTTTCAGTTAACATAGCAGGTGTTATACTTCCAGCTTCTACTTGTCCTAAAAAATCTGCACCAAGTTTTTGTTCTTGTCTTGCTAATACCTCAAGTGCTTGATCTTTGCTTCTTAAAGTTGCTTTTTGAATATCACTTAATTTAGGATTTGCTTCAATTAATTCTTCTATACCTTGTGTAGTAATTTGACCTGATCTAATTTTACCAAGTGCACCATAAAATATTTTTTGTCTTTCTAAAACTTTTGTAGCTGCGTTTGCTGTTCTCATCGTATTTACACTACCAGTAGCTACTTTGTTATATAATCTAGCTAAACCACCTGCCATACCAAAACCTAAAATTTCACCAAATCCACCTTGTATAGTTCCTCTTGCTACTTCTTTAACGATACTTTCTTTTGGATCAAATGCTTGTGCAATAGCAGCACCCGTACCTCCTCCAGCTGCAGCCCCAAGTGTACCTCTACCTATCTTACCTACGGTGTTTGCACTTATATTTAAAAGTGGTCTTGCTATTCTAGCGATTCGTGCAGCAGTGACTGCAGTAAGTGCTAATGAAGATCCACCAGAAAAAGGTGCCATAGCAACTCCAGCTATTCCCCCAGCTATTGATAATCCTACCTCTGTTGCAATTCTCATAAAACTTGGAGAAGATAAAAAACTTTCTGTGTCTTGATTGTATTTTCCTTTTTGTGCTTCTGTTAATACATCCTCAGGTGTAATTATAAATTCATCATTATCTAAAATAGATGAACCTGTTTTTTCATCTTCATAATTTCTTGCACCTAAAAATGTATCTATAGCTAGTTGCTCTTGGGCTGTAGGTTGTTCTCCAGCTATTTTAAATTTTTGTCCTGAAATTACTATGTCAGCCATTAAGATCCTCCAGCTGTTAAATCAATAGTATCACCAACTCTTCTAAATTTAATATCTTTAGCTAAATCAAAAGTAATTAGCTCAGTAGCACCAGAATTATCCATTATTTTCATAGCATCAAAAAACTCTGCATTTGTGTCTTCTGCTAAAGCTATTGTTTGATCCATGTATTTATTTAAGGCTTTCATCTTACCTTCAAAAGTAACCTCAGTATCTCCTAATTGTGGAATCATTCTTTTTAATCTTTCTGCTTCTTGCTCAGAAACTGCAGCTCCAGAAATTGCTTTACCTAAAAATGAAGTAGTCTTTTGAATATCAGCTTTTAATTCTGCAAATTTTCTTGCATCTTTTGTTCCTAATACATTTGTTATAGGAGCAATAGTTCTGTAAGATAAAGGACCTACAGGTTTATCTAATTCAATATAATTTTTTGCAACATCACCTAAAATAGCTTTGATTTCTTTTGCACCTCTAGCACTCTTTAAAGCATCCGCACTTGGTTTACTTATTACATTAATTTTACCCTCTGAATCTATTTGTGCAGAAGTTCCTGGAGGTAACTTAGCTGCTTTTAATTCAGCATTAGTTAACAACCTTGCTGCCTGTTTAGGTTTTGCTTTTTCTAAAGCAATCAACGTAGCCGGTAATTTTTCAACACCTTGACCCACAGCTCTTAAAGTTCCTGCTAAAGAACTTTCACCTGGTCTTTTTGTAGCTTGTAATAAAGGAGCTGCAAATTGTGCTGCTATTATAGCTTTCTCTCTTCTTGAAAGTCCACCTTCTTGAAAATGTTGTATATTAGCAATTCCACCAGAATTAAAATGTTTTGGTTTATTATATTTAAAATATCTATCCTTAAATAATTTTCTTGTTAAAACTTTATCCATATTACCTCGGCTGCATTAAGTTGTAAGCAGAGTATGCACCTAATCCTGCACCTAATGCTTGTCCAACTGGGTTAGCACCGGGAGCCGTGGTTGCTGTAAGTGTACTCTGTGTTGTTGGTAAGTTAGTCATAATACCTTTTAAAAATTCTATTCTTTGGAAAGGCTCATAAGCTCTTTGTAAAGCAGTCTGTCTTTGAGCATTCAAAGCAGCTTGTCCTATTCCTCTTTGAACACCACCAACTTGCATTTGTGCTTGAATATCAGCAAGAGACATTGCTTGTTGTTGTGCACCTAATTGACCTAAAGCCTGACCACTAGCTAATTGTCTAGCTCTTTCTGCTTGAGCTGCTCCTAATGCAGTTTGAAAACCTTGAGCTTGTGCTTGACCAATATTAGCTAATCTTGCTCTTTCTATTTCTGCTTCTGCAATCCCTTGTCTTGCCCCACCAAATGCACCTGCTCCCACAGCTTGTGCACCTAATCTGTTTGTTGCTATTTGAGCTTGTCTTGTAATTTCATCAGTTACAAATGATTGAAAAGGATTTAAAAATTGTGAAATATTTGGAGCTGCTTGTGCACCTTGTAAGGCAGTTATTCCTTGTCCTACAGTTCCTGCACCAACACCTGTTTGACCTGCTTGTGTAATTGCAGCTTGTTCAATTCCAGATATAGGAGCTACCTGTATAGCTGGTAAAGAAACAGGTTGAGCTGCTAATTTAGCGGCTTGATCATATAAGGATAATTTTCTAGCTTCTACTCCTGGAGCTTCTCTTTGTGTTACAACACTTGATCCTGTAGTGGTTTGGCCACCACCACTACCTCCGCCACCAAATATAAAACTCATTATTTAATCTCCTTTGTGTATAAATATCTTTTTACATTCCAACCTTTTGTCTTTAAAAAAGGTTGCCAACCTGGTCTTGCGTGAACAGCTATTCTTTTACAATTAGTTTTTTTAGCAAGACTTTCTATTGTATCAGCAAGTTCATCTTGCCACAATTCTCTCTTTTCACCTTTTAATAAAATTACTTCACATTGATTAAAATTAGGAAGAGCCGTGATTCGTGTTACACAAACACCAAAAACTTTATACTGCTTACCATCATCAGAACCAAAAAAAATAAATAATTGCATTTCACCATTTTTAATTATTTTTTTTAGTTCATTAATACTCATAGGGTCACCATCGTATTTTAAACCCTCTCTTAACATAAAATCTACAAGACTCCAATATTCGTCAACCACAGTTGGAAAGACTTCAAGTATCTCTACTTTCTTTTCTATTTTAATTTTGTTTAGCTGCATTTGTTATGTCGTATATTCTTTTAAATTTTTTTTGCTGATCATAAAAAAAATCTGCACCAGCTTTTCTCATACTCTTAAAATTTTTTGGATCTGCTCCTGATAAAATACCTGCTCCTAAAACTGCATCAGCTCTTGAAACAAATTCTCCATCAGCCAATTGTGCTAACATCGTGTCTTCATCCTTATCTCCAACACCGGCACCATCTTCAACATACCCTTCAGCTCTTACATAATTATTTACATCATTTTCATTATGATCAATTTTAGATGGAAGATAATTTACACCACCCTTATTATATTTTGGTATTGCAGTAGCAAGACCACCTTGATTTGCATAAAACATATTTGAACCAAATGTTTCACTTATTGTTGGTGTTACATTTGTTGCGGGTTGAAATCCACCTTCAATATTTTTTGACTGCTCTTCATAAGCTTTTTTATAATCTTCTTCAGAAAAAAGTGGTTTGTCTTCTACTGCACCTTCAAGTAAAGGTAGTATAGCAGATGCTGCAAAAATTTTACCACTAGTATCTAAGCCTCTAAAACCAGAACCTTTCATCGCTTTTGCTATTTGTGCTTCAGAAGCACCTTCTCCTAATTTTTTTACTGCTTCAGCTTCTGTTAATTTAGGTGCACCAACCAATGATGAAATTCCTCTACCTGCTGTTGTTTGTCCTAAGCCCTGCATTGATAAAGGTATACCTCGAGAACCAAACGGAGTTATACCTCCTAAGCCACTCATACCAAGAACCTGTGCCCCTCCACCAAAAATGGCTGCATCTCTTAATGCTCTTTTAGTTGATTTTCCTCTAAGTTTTTGTACACCAAATGTGGCTAATGCTAATGTAAATGGATCCATATACTAATTTCCTAATTATAGCATATATTACCAAATTACTTAGGCAGTATCAACTCATCGTAAAATCTTCCCTGATACTGGTGTTCTCCTACATGGACTATTGAATCATTTATATAGGCGTGACATTTACCACCTATGTCTCTCCATAATTTACAAAATGCAAAATCTTCACCAGAAAATGTTTTTTCTACAGGGTCATGATAAGTGTCAAAAAAATTCCACATATTAGGTTTTTCAACATATTTTCCATTAATAATAGTTTTTTGCACAATTTTTTTGTCTGGATATTTTTCTATCATCTTTTCGATAACTCTTCTCTTTATTAACATACATCCAGTTGGAGAATCAGTAACTTCCATTACACCTTTCTCCACATTAATATTTTGTGGATCTGGCACTTTCATAGGATATGTATGTAAAGTTTTTCTAATATCGTCAGGAGTTTTTATTTTACCATCTTTCATTTTTCTAAATGTTTTATCCCACATTAAAGTTTTCAATGGATATGGTACTGAAATAATATCTTTGTCCGCTTCTAACATCGTAAAAATAGATTTTGCCTGAAAATAAATATCAGAGTCAATAAACAATAAATGAGTATCATTAGATTCTAAAAAACCAGCCACACATAAATTTCTACCTTGAGTAACAAGTGAAGATTTCATTAATTGAAACCTTACTTTTATTTTTTTTTTAAAACATTCTTGTTGAAACTCTAGTAAAGCTTGTGTGTAATGTATGGATACATCACTATGCACAGGTGTACCTAAAAATATTCTATGTGGTGATTTTTCAATTTTAACTTTTGAGTCTGGTTTTTTTTTCCATAAAACTTTAGTAGCTTTTTCAAAATCTGATTGTGGCTCTATTCTAGTATCGTGTAGGGTTTGATATGTATCTTCATTAATATATTTATCGTTTGACATTTATAGCTCCTGTGAGAAAGTTAGTCCATTCTGAACCTTTTCTATCCCAACTATAAAATCTTTTAAAAAATTTTTGTTGTTCGTCTAAATATTTTTGCATTCCCTCTTCATGCAAATATATAGCAGATGCATCAATTGCATGTGCAAAAGATTCTGCTAACAATTCATGATTTTTAGTAAAATTTACATAGACTGGCCACTCAGAACACGTTTCAGGTAATGCTCCAAAATTAGTGGTAATAACGTGCAAACCTGATGCTAATGCTTCTAAGGCAGACACGCAAAAAGTTTCTTCGAATATAGAGGGATAAACAAATAAATCGTAATTACAAATATTTTCTAATATGTATTCATTTGTTTTGTGCCCTATGTAATTAACGTTTGGTAAATTTTCGGCTTGTTTATAAATATCTTTAAAAGCTACCTCATGTCCATCTGCAAATTCACTACCATAAACTTTACATGAACTGTAAACATCTAAAGTAATGTTTTCATTTTTTAACATTTGCATAGCTAATAATAAAACATTTAAACCTCGCCAAGGAGTGCAGTGATGAATTATTTTTATTGGGTCACCTTTGTGATATTTTTTTCTTTTTGGAAAATTGTCAGTTCCATTTTTTATTACTATACACTTATCTTCAGGAATAGAAAAAAAATATCTAAACTTTTCATAGTTCCAATGACTATTAAATACATACCAATCATACTCATCAAATCTTGTCTTATCTGTAAAAAAAGAATGTAAATTACCTTGATCGTAAGAATTCTTTTGCCAAAGTATATTTATTTTATTTGGGTCTAACGGTACTTTGCCTGGTATTGAAGTACATATTTGTACTTTATCCAATAATTCTTTACTAACATATTTTTCTAACAGCTCATGCTGTATTTCAGTTGCACCTCTAGCTTCCATTATTTTTTTGTAAATGCTTCAATATTAACTCTAGTTACTTTTATTTCTAAATCTTGCCTAAAGTCATCTGCTTTTGTATCAGTATTTGGATCGGCTACATCAGCATCAAACTCAGTTTTACTAGCATAAATTTTTCCTGTTCTTTTATGTTTAATTATTTCTTTGGCTTCAGCTGGTATTTTAGGTAAATTACTCATTATCTTCCTTGACGATTGTATTTCTTATAACTTCTTTTTTCTGATTTTGAAAGTCTTTTTTTATGTCTTCTTGGTCTTTTTCTTGGTTTTGGTCTTGGAACGTAATGTACAAATTTTTGTCTAGCCATAATTATTTTTTGTGTAAATTTATATTAAATGATACAGATACTCTTTTTCCTTCTTCTGTATGTGGCTGCACCATATGTGTTAGATGAGATGGAAAAATTATTAACTTATATTTTTCAGGTTTAAAATATACACTAGCAAAAAAACTTTCTGTTTGTATAAAATCAACGTTATGAGTATGAATTACAGAGGTATCATTTCGTAAGAATAATAACTCTCCACCTTTTTGTGATTCTGAAATATAATAGACTCCCGAAAAATTAGATTTAGGATGATTGTGTGGAGCATTGAAATCATTTTTTTTATTTTCATTTATCCATAAAGAATCTAATCGTATTTTTAAATTTTTAAGACCATATTCATTAACAAGTAAAGTTGAAACTTTTTGTAATAAAGTACTACATATATATTCATCAAAAATTAAATCTGTTTGAAAACCACCTACGTTTGAAAGTCTTCTGCCTTTTTCATTTTTTTTTTCATCTTCAAGGCAATTTAAAATTTTACTTTGGAGCTTAGTATCTATAAGTTTATCAATTATAATTTCGTCCTTAAAAAGAATATGTCTAGCCATTTTCTTGTGATCTGTCTATTTGTGCATAACTAATTATACCTTGAATTTCGTTAGCAGTTCCAGCAGTCATTTTTAAAATATCACTTTCTTCTAAAACTAATGTTTGGGATATAATATTTTCAATAGAATTTGCGGGTATTGATTTTCTATGAATTGCAAACGTGCTTGAAGCAGAACTATCAGTTACCTGCACAGATAAATTAACTGGACTAGAAGATGAGTTATCTATTTGAATTTGTTTTACCAAACATCTTGCACCAGACGGAGAAGTCAATACAGATGTTGTATTTGTTGTACTTAAATTTATACCTGCATTTTTATATTGGATAGTCATGTTAAAAACCAATTAAAAGTGTCTTGTTCATTTTTTAATTCTTGTTGATATGAAGTGTTTAACTTATCTTGCATGGTTCGTAAAGACTGATTTATTTGTCGTTGGTTTTCTTCTGTATATTCTGGTGCAGGTTCCGGAATAACGATATCTACTCTTGCCATTATCTCATTCCATCTGGTTGAACATCAGCTCTAAAAGTACCATATCTCCAACTTTGATCAGTAGAGGTATTTGCTACTTTTATACTAGCAAATCTAGATCGAGCTCTAGTATCGACTTTTTCAGTCGAGCTATTTATAGTAAATGGGCCAAGAGGCGAAGAGGCTGAACTAGCTGCAGGAAATCTTCTTAAGTTAATAGTAACTTGTGCATCTCCAGTTAATACTTTAAAATCAGGTATAAATCTTCTCACACTCATAAAAAACTCACCATCTCCTCCTTGTGATAAATCAAAATCTCCTGACTGAATAAATGCTGGTATAGCAGTTTTATTACCTGATGCATCTACCTGATTATTACCAACTTCATGCTCATAAAAAACAGAAGCTCCATTTATATTAGTTATACCTTGCACCGTAGGAAAAGTAGGTACACCTGTTGAATTAAACTCAGTTGCGTAAGGATTATCATATAAATTTGCATCTTGGTATGTAGTCCTAGCTAAAGATCCAGTAGTCCAGGTACCACTTTGATAATTATAAGTTACACACCTATCAACAAAATCACTTCCTGATTTAGGATAAAACCAAACAATTTCTTCATACAAAGTATAAAGACCTGCGTAAACAGATTCACCGTTTTGATAATTAATTCCTAAATTACTGCCTTTTGTTGTGAATACAAAATCTTCTACTAAACAAGGTAAAGCTTTTACTGTACCATCATAAACAAAAAAACCACCTGCTTCACCCATCCAGTACACGGCACCATTTACATATTTAATTGAGTGTTGGCCTATCGCACCACAATTTGATCCTACTTGTCTAACAGAAAATATAAAAGGAGGGCCAACAAATTGTATTACATACGCAGCAGTGTTTGTTAAAACAAAAGTATAATCTTTACCCTTAACTGCTCCTACAATTTTTGTGCCTGAATCTAATCTAAAAAAACCTGATGTATTAACAGAAGTTGGTGTATAGTCAGTTATATCTTCTTGATCTGAAAATCTTATAAATAGTTTATCTTGAGTGCTCTGTGTTCCTATAGTAGTTTCCGTACCTAACATAAATAAATGTCTATCTCTATCAGAAACTAATGACATTACTGATGCTGTTGGAGCATTAGAAATTTTTACTGCTCTTGTTGCTAATGCGTTAGGATCAGCATTAACAGGATTCCAAGAAAAAGATTCACCATTTTTTATTGTAGCAATCAACTGTTGACCAAAATTATCTAAAGACCAAGAAGCTGGGTCAATAGATAAAGATTGTGATAACGAAGCTTCACCCCATGCAGTGTAATATTCAACACCTGCCCCACTTGAGTGTGCAGATCTTGTTCCCGCTACTCCTCTTGTAATTCCAGTTAATTGTGTAGAAGTAGTTCCTGTATAAGATATGAATTCATTCCCAACTTTAATTGTTCCTGATGTTGGAAATCCAGAGGTAGACGCAAGAGTTATTGAAGTTCCTGCACCACCAGTTCCTGCAGTATCATCGTTTAATGAACCATTAAGAGTAGAAAAAACTTGTTGGCCACCACCCCATAAGGCAGTGCCCCAACCAAATCCATAAGTCTGACTCAAAGATCCGACCTTTACATAAGGATTTACTACAGCTGATCCATTTGCAGATACAGTAGTTCCTGCAGCTGATGCCATTGTAATTGTAAATGTATCACTTGTTGGTACGGTAATTACTTGAAAAGTATTAGTTTCAAAATCTGCTGTAGAATACCCAGCTCCAGTAGGAGGCGTAACACTTGTAAAAGTAAATAAATCTCCAGGTTCTAAATTATGTGCTGGTTTATTAACTGTTACAGTAGCTGAAGTATTTGCAGTAGTAAAAGTACAACCAGTTATTGCAGTATCCAAAGGTGTAATATCGTAAAAAGCATCTTCATAATAAACTACCAATAATTTGTTAGTTCCTATTGCAGCATATCTTCTTCCATCCAAGTCTGCCCAAATAAATTGTTCTCTTGCTGCACCCACTAATGTCTTATCAACAATTTGTTGCCATCCACCTATTTTTTCTGGAAGTCCGTATCTAAATCTTACAAAATCACCATCTACCCATTGACCCTCTGCTCCAGTCTCAGTGACTTGTTTATTAAATCCAGGGGCTATTTGTACATTTGTTAATGGCATAGGGTATTATAACATTAATTTATATCTTGTTAAATACGTGGTTTATCAGGTTTGAAATTAGGATTTTCTTTTTCTTCTTTTTCAAGCACATTGTCATATTTTTGATAAAGTAACATAGCTATATGCATAAGTTGTTTAGCAAAAGGCCCCATTTCTTTTACAGAAATAGTAAGTTCCTTTTTTTGATTAATTGTTTTAATTTCTTGATCTGAAAATTTAATCCAAGCATCGCCTGTTGATTCATTTTGTGTTATTTTCATTATTTATGCCTTACTTTACCTTTATCATTTTCTAAATGAGCAAATTTACCATTTGCATCAACAAAATGTAAAAATAATTGTATTTGATAATCTCCCTTAAAAGCCTCTCTCCAATGATCTAAATCACATCCCTTATATACTACTATATCACCTTTTTTTAAATGAAATTTTTTGTCTTCTACATGTATAGGCCAATCGGTGCCGTCTGAGTCTATAGTCAAAGTTGCTGTAAATTCACATGAGGGACGATCTTTATGTTTAAATAATTCTGCATTAAAAGTGTAACATCTCCAATAATTATAAGTGTATAGCAATTTGCAACCAGTAGCCTCTTCAATTATTTTATGTTTATCATTTTGTAAAAAATTAAATAAATCATCTTTATAAAAAGCGGTATCGCCATTATTATTTCCACCTTCATCAAAATAATTAACGTTATGCTCATGTTGCAATCTGGCATAAGCTCCATAAACTTTTATTTCATCTTCTGATAAAAAATTTCTAATTATTTTATATTTAAAATTATTTACTTTATCCATGCTACTATTGAATACCTACAACCTTTCGTAATTTTTTGAACTGCGTGGGGAAATAAAAAATTAGACGGAAAAAGAATTACACGCCCTGATTTTCTTGGAACTTCTAGAATTGTGTTATCTTTTTTTGTACATTTAAAAACTAAACTACCACCCTCATAATCATCATTTAAAATTAAAATAACACTTAGTGTTCTATGAAAATTTGTGGCGTTATCGGTATGAGGCACATAATAATCACCCTCTTCATATTTTAAAGCTTGTAATTCATTAACTAAAGTACAACTAGATCCGTAGGAGTTTTGTTGATCGTACTTTCTTACCAATAAAGTAAATTTATTAGCTAAATAATTACACCAATGTGTATTAGTTAAGCTCTTAGGATCTCTCCAGATATTTTTTGTTGCTGCTGATCTGATATCTTTTCTTAAACCGCCTACTACAGTTGCTTCTTGAAAATCTTGTGTGTTCAACCATTTTAACAAACTACTTATTACCTTAGGTTGCAAAAAGTTATCATAAACTTGAATAAAATCTTTTACATCCATTTTTTTTTAGTCCAATAAAAATTTCTATAATTATTAATTAATTTTCTTTTTACGTTTTGTAGAAGATGAGCAGTTTTACTATATCTATTTTCAAATTCAAGAGTCATTTTCCAGTCCTCTCTTTTAAAGGGAATTATTTGTACATAAGGTGTACCTCTCTCTATTGTTGTTTCTAAGTTTGGATACTTATCTGAGTTTATGACAAAAGGAAAATTAACTTCTATATCATGTTTATCTGTGTCTACAATACCAGTAAATACTTCGAACCTATCGTCTCTATTATTAAATGGTGCAGTAAATAAACAAGAATAACCTGGAGGTGTTTTAATGTGATAAGGGTTTAAAATTTTGTATATTGGTAGATTACTATTTTTTTTTACTTGTGGAGCACCTTCTAACTGTTCTTTTTTATGATATTGTTTATGCCAAGTGTTAAGGTTATACTTACCCATACTTTCGTCAGGAAGTGCATATTTGAAATAAGAATCATAAGCATTAATTTTTTCATTCCAAACGTTATGTTTTAAATATAAATCTTGAGGCATTTTTAAAAGGTACCCTGCTGTTATGCTATCTAAAAAAGGTCTACATCCCTTAATTGTTTGATTTTGGACTGTGTGTTCTAATTTTTTATACCAAAGAGGTAAATTAGTTTTTATAGGTACTGGATAAACACCATCTAAAAAATTTTCTAATTCTTTAGGTGCAGAAAATTTAATTAGATTCATTTAATCTACATATCAAAAAATAAAAATTAGTACAATAATTATATATAAGATAAAATTATATATGCATTATTATCAGCTAAATATACAAACGGGTGTTTATTAGGAAATGTCAAAGAGCTGTAATCTATATTTTTACCAAACTGAATACAATTTCTAATTTCAGGTGTTTTTGAATGATTAGGATATTGAAAAACAAAATCTTCAAGATTACCAAGATACATATTCAAAATTTTTTTAAAATCCTCTTCAATAGTATTTTCAGGGTCAACTGCATTATCTAAAGCTGATATTACACCCTCATCACTTACTGATATTCTTTTTTTACCAGTATAAAAATTATTATAGTCATCATCAGAAAATTCTTTAACTTCATAATGAGATAAATATTCTATAGATTTTATTTCTGTAAATTGTGCTTCATTAAGAAACATGCCTACAATTCCAGATTCTGAAATATTACCTTTTTGAAAATAAACTTTAGCCATAAAAATATAAAATATTATCCTCCAACAACATTTTCAAATATAACTAACCTTCCAGGGCCTCCTGCTTCTCCTGTTTGTCCTGGAGTTCCTCCGTGACCACCGCTTCCTCTTTCACCAGCGTTATTATCTGAATTTTGAGGAACATTAAATAGTTGTACAAAAGCTGGTTCGCCAATAGGCGTATAATCTTTGATAGAAACTGCATTACCAGCCACACCAAAATTACCGTTAGTAGCTGGTTGAGGAGCATTATTTGATACCTGTCCACCGGATCCACCATTTGCGACTACTGCATTAGTATCAACAGTTGTTGATCCACCAGCACCTCCTACCTGTTGATTTCCTCCGGCATTTCCTCCAGCTCCCGTAACCACTGGTACAGCATACGGTGCAGTAACTGGAATTCTGGCTATTCCACCTCCAGCATTTCCTCCAGGCCCTCCTGCGGGACCAGGGAAATTTCCACCTCCGCCACCGCCTCCGCCAACCGCATATACAAAAATTTTTGTTGCACTAGCGTTTGCCGTATAAGTTCCTGTTTCATTTATCCACATAGGGAAAATATTTGTATCTCCTGCTGAACCAGACGATGCAGCAGTAATTCTTCCTTGAGCATCAACAGTTATGGATGCTGAAGTAAATGATCCTGCAGAAACACTTGTGTTAGCTAATTTATCCGCACTAACCGCATCATCTGCTATCATATCTGTTTGTACTTGAACTTCACCAATTGTTCCCGCAGAGACAGCTCCTAAAACTCTATTAGCAGTAGTTGTGTCTTGCATTTTTGCAAAAGTAACTGCATCATCTGCAATTTGTGAAGTGCTTATAGTTCCAGTTAAATTTGCAGCTGCAACAGTTCCGCCTAAAGTATCTAAAGAAATTTCTTTAAGATTTGTTCCGTCAGCATATGCTGCAAAAATTGCTGCTCTGTCAGGAGAAAAACCTGTTCCTGAAGCTGTTTTGATTGTTAAATTAGATGGGTTAGTTAAACCTGTACAATCAAATATATAAAATTTTTCAATACTGTCTGGGATAGTACAGACTGTGCTAGACGCTATAGATGCAGTAGCGAATTTAATAACTAAATTTCTTGCATTCGATATAGTTCCGTCAGTCATTGCTAAAGCTAAAGTTCCACCACTTGAAAGCGTAACTTGTTCAAATCCAGCGACTGCTTGTTGAACTAAATTTAAATTATTGTTTGTTTTATCTCCCCATGTACCGGCATTTTCACCAGTTACCATTAGCTCGAGTTTTAGATCACTTGAAAAACTAGATGTCATAAAAATTTCTCCTTAAATAATCTTATTATATATTTTCTATGCCGCTAAATCAACCTCTGTCCAAGTATTACTTACACCTAGATTTACTTCTTGCCAAGCAGTTATATTTGGACTTCCTACAGAGGCAGTCATTTGTATGCCCGTTACATCAATATTAGCCACTCCAGTTACTGTAACAGAGCCAATAGAACCTGTCATTGTCGATCCTGTTACAGAATATATTGATTCCTGACTTTCGTTTCCAATACTAGTAGTTATACTTTGACCACTTACAGATTCATTTGTCGATTGGATAAGGGTAATTGTGCCTAAACTGAAACTTGCTTGATTTCCAGTAACTTCCTCAATAAATTTAGGCTCAGGAACTACTTGACCTATACTACCTGTTAATGAAATTCCTGTAACAGATACATTAGCATTTGCAGTAGTGGTTACACTACCAATTGTAAAATCTAGTTGATCTTCAGCAGCAGTAACAAATATGTTTCCATCAATTTGTATGGCAATATTAGCAATACTAAAACTAGATTGAATACCACTGACTACCGCAGTAAAATCTGTAAAAGCTGTTGTAGATCCAACAATTGATGTAATTGATTGTCCTGTAGCTGATACTGAAAAAGCCTCTCCCCAAGCTGAGTTGCCCCATTCTTGACGACCCCATCCTGAGTTTATTTCGCCAGTTACTGATTGTGAGCCAATACTAAAGGATGCACTTATACCTGTTACCGCAAAAGTTTGATCGCCCCCAGTTCCCCAAGAGCCTACTCCCCAACTAAGTGCACCCCATGTATTTGACATTCATTATATTCCTTATGCAAGTCTTAAGATTGCAGCAGAGGTTGTGAATGCAGGAAATTGAATTGTAAATGTTCCTGCAGTTGCAGTTTTATCTCCACCAAAATCCAACACAGCAACTGCATCAGTAGTATTAGAACCACCATCAGTTGTTGTATTATAGATTAATGCTCCTCTTGCAGTTAATGTAACTCCTACAAAAGATAAGTCAGCAAAATCAGTAATCGCTACTGAAGATGAAACTTTTACACCTTGGTTTACTAAAGCTTTTCCACCTGCAGTATATCCTGACGGTGATGAAACTTCGTTACCAGTTGTATAATTTGTAGTTGATTTACCTAAAGTTGCAGAATTTGTAAACATCGCTAATTTATATGTATCAGACGATGTATCGAAATCATGCTTACCTTGTAATAATTCTTTTTTAAAACTATCACAGATAGCGTTTGTTGTTATAGCCATAATTGTTCTCCTTTAATTAAGGACTCGGAGAATCGACTTTTATTCTAGGAACTCCGTCTGTATATTCTCCTCGTCTTCTTCTACCCATTTGTTGTAGGGCAAAATTTTGTACTTCTTCATTATACTTTGAATTATATAAATTGTATAGATTGTCAGGTCCTTTTAAAAATCTAAAAGCTTCAGCAAGGACACCATGTAATAACATAGACTCCTGATAAGTAGATAAAAATGTATTATTTGTGGAGGTAAAGTTAGGAGCATCCTTTATGTAGTTTACTTGAACTGTATCTGCAGCTGGAGGTATGGGAGCCACTAATATGTTAAAATCATCAAAATTAGCATAGTATTGTGGTGTGCCTTGTCTACCTGTCCCATTAAATTCTGATATAAAACTTATATCTCTTTTTTCCAAAAAAGTTCTATTTCCTGAAGAATCTATGTGTTCAACAGATCTTATAATTATGACATCACCAGGTAAAGTTACAGCTCTATTTCCTGCAGTAAAAGTTGAAGTAACATATTTTCTTAAATCATCATAATCTACTTTACCTGCTACATCTAACTCTACAGATCTTATAAAATCTTGTATTATCGCATCTGTTAAAACATTGCTATCTACTTCTGTATAATTTCTGACTTGAGTTAAAAAATTTGCGTGTGTAATTGACATTATGAAATACTAACCCCCACAGTTCCAATATTACTTAACATTTCTCTTCTTCTATTTTGTAACGATGGGTCTTCAGGGAACATACTATGTATTGTAGTAGTTATACCGTTTGATGTCACATTAAACTCTTGTGTTTTAAAAGCAAAATCTCCAGGTAAAGATAAATTAGCAACTCCCACTCTAGTACCTCCCGAATCTGAAATAGTTTGATCGTTCGCAAATTCTTGAGTGGGTTGTTGAAATTTCATTACTCTTGGATTTTTCAAAGCAATTGCATCTGCTTTATGGTATGGAGGATCAAGTTGAGGATGTTTTGGTTCAAATTCAGAAATGTGCACTAACGATCCGTTCCACTCCTTAATCATTTCTCTATAAGGATATTCCATCCCTGATCTGTCAGAAATTGCTTTTGATCTTTTACCAGATGCAAAACTCATTATACTCCATCTCCAAAATAAGTTTGAGGCGAAATATAAACAGATGCTCTTTGGCCATCTTCGTTTAAAGCTCTTAATAGTTCATCCTCATAAAGTTGTTTTAATAATTGAATTCTATCAGGAGCTTTTTTTACAGATAAATAATATGCAAGGCCTGAACACATACATGGTAAAAATCTATATACAACATCAGCTTGATTTGAATATATACCTGAGTCTTGAATTCTATCTATTGTGTAAAATTTTAATGTTTTAAAAGTAGATGCATCAGGTGCTAAATACAAAAAAATTTGAGGAGTCGTTTGTCTATCAACAAAATATTGAGAGGGCTGTCCTGTTTCTAATTTATTTGGAAGTGCAGCGTAGGCAGACCTATCTATTTTTGTCAAAGATATATCTTGAGTTGATGAAGTATTACTAGCTGCAGCTGTTGTTGAAATATAAGCTTCTAGCACATCGTTAACATTTTCGTTAACAGCGTATTGTGCAGTTCCTGCTACTAGTGCTACTTCATTTAAAGACACTTTCCAAAGATGAACACCTCTATTTCCCCACTCCGAAAATAAAAGATTTAAACTTCTTCTTGCACTACGTAAATCATGGCCACTATTAGTTCGCATACCACATCTTTCGTATGCTTCTTCAATAATTTCATCGATATTTAAATCGAATGATGATGTTCCCGATGTAGCCATAATTCATTACATTAAATCTTTATAATAGTCTAAAGATTTTCCTGGTATTAATTGTTCATCTTGTAAACCCATGCCAGAAGTTCTAGCTGCACCATAACCTCTAGTTGATTTAGCTTCCATTCCCATAGATGCTTTTGTTATGTTAACTTTTTGAACTGGGCCTTTCTTTTCAAATTTTTTACCTGATCTAAACTTAATTATAGTATCTTTTTTTTCTTTAGATTTTTCTTTATCTCTAACTCTTTCAGCAGCCATACCGACATTAGCTTTGATTGTTTTTAAACTTTTAGCTTGAGCTTGATGTAACTTAGAAGCTTTGTTTAAACCTTTGACTACTTTATTTATTTTAGCCATATCACCTGATTTAGCTTTCATCATTTTACCTTTTTTAGCTTTCATATTAGCTTCGATGGCTTTTCCTCTTTTTTTCTCATAACTAGATAATTTGCCATCTTTATCTAAATCAGCTTTTTTGGGGTTCTTTAACATTGTATCTCCTCCTACTTTCATTTTTAAAAGATCAGCATGATAATCTTTTGTGCTTGTTTTACTTAATTTAGTTTTTAGTTTTTTTATCTTTGCTTTAGTTTCTGGTGGTGCAGTAGCTATTTTATAAGCTGTAGATCCACCAAAATAGATTATACCTGCAGGTATAGCTGCTCCTCTTAATTGACTTAAAGTTGCTAGTCTTCTTAAATTTTTTGCTGTTTTTGCAGTAATTAATGCTTTAGATTTACTAGGTATTTTTTTATTAGCAAATTTTTGACCCGCTTTATATGCTTTAAATTCAGACATCTTTGGATAAGCTCCTGCCGGAGGTGCACCTCTATTTTTTGCAAATAAGTTTTTTAATTTATCTGATAGTTTTTCTGACATAATTATCCTTTAATTTTTATCATACCACCATAATACTTTTTGGTAAAGGTGCTTACATTTGTTGGTTTACCACCAACACCTTGAGCCTTAGCTCTTTTCCTTGCAACGGCACTCTTCCTCTGGGATTCTGTCATCCTCGCTGCTTTGGCAGCAGGGACGCATTTTGGATACTTCCGTTTTTGATCCGCTGCTAATTTTGAACGACCACATGGTGCGTATGAACCATCTTTTCGTTTGCTCCCAATATCTACCCATTTTTGATCGAACCATTTTTTTAATCCCCCTGATTTAAATGATTTTGAAAAACTAAAACCTATATTCTTTCTTTTTCCTGTTTTACTTCCTTCTAAAGTAAATAAAGAATTTTTCCCCTCTTTAGTAATACCTAATGAAAGTGTGCTAGAAACATTACCTTTTTCTTTTTTTAAAAAAGGTTTTTCAGCACCACCTGAAATAGTTGTTGTACCTTTTTTTATACTTAAAGTTGCTTTAGGCACAGAAACATCAGGATCATCATATAAGTCTACACCACCTCCAATAGTTGTGCCTCTTAATGTTTTTTTTAGATAATCTGGTACAGAGGTTTTTTTGCCCATTAGAATACACCTTTAAATTTTGTACCTCTTATCGCTGCTCCTGCTCCACGGCACATGCCTCCATCTCTTAATCCTTTAGCCTCTATTTTTTTTGCATCTCTAAAATCTGCTCTGTCTTCGTCATCTCCAGCTTTTCTAGCATCAAAAGGATTATCAAAAATTTTTTCTTTTTTACCACTTCCAACTAACTCTTCTGCTGTTTGATATCCTTTTTTCTTTTTTTTAGTCATCTAACATACCTTTATAGTAATTTGATAAACTATCGTTAGACACTTCATGACCAGCTAAATTTCCTTTAATATAGCTACCATTATAAGGTTCAAGTTTCTGAGCAAATGCACCTTTGTTTGTTTTTATAACAGAGTCTAATGATTTAGCTTGTGCTTTATGAAGTTTCGAAGCTTTATGTAAAGCACCTGCAACTTTTTTAATTTTTGCTTCTCCACCGTTAACTTTACCTGCAGGTTTAGGACCTTTAAAATCTTTTCTTTTTACACCAGATGGATCTTTAATTTTACCTGCACAAATTTTACTTGCATATGCGTTAGCATATGCTGAAGGATAAACTCGAAATTTTCTTTTCGCTGCAGCTTTACCTCTTGGGCATAATTTTGTCATAGTAAAGAATTATAACATTTCTTTTACTTACAGTCTATGCTTTGAATAATAAGCTTTTTTTTCTTTTTATAGATGCAATAACTCTCTTTTTTTTCTTTTTTTCATCCCTAGCACCTCTTAATTTGCCTTCGATTTGCTTAGGCATTTGTGATCGTGATATTGCCATATTATATTAACTCCTTTGCTTTACCTAAAACAGGTTTGTATTGTGTTTTGCCATCTTTTCTAAAGGCATGTAAAAAACTAGCTCTTGGCGTTCCCTCTATCCAACTTGCATGAATCCATCCGCTGTTAGGTTCACCCGGAGTATAGAACTCGAGGATGAGTTGGTCTGGATGAAGGTTAAATTTAATCCAATCAAACAATTCAGCATTATCGACACCTGGACATTCGAAATCTGCCGCCTCAGCTTTTGCATGTTGGCTGTTCGCTGAGCTGCCGATGGCAAGACATAATTCTACACTACGAAACCCACTGGTCACCTTGACCCTGCCAAAATGATCACGTACCGGTTGGAGAATATTTTCACATAACATTTTTAATTTTTCTATTTGTTCTGCGTTAGGATTATTATTAATACCCCTACGTATAGCAGTGTCGCTTTTAATAAGTTCTGAGAGAGTGAAATTCCGTGAAAGATTCATATTACTCCTATTCTACAATTAATTTTTTAATTGATTTTGAACCATCTATATTATCTTCTAATTCTGCTTTACCTTTCCAACATTTGTAAGACACAGTTTCTGAATACTGTCGTTCAGCCGTCCGCTTCCCACGTAAGCATTCAGCCATCGAACTTTGTAAACGAGCCTCCTTAATCTCTCCGTTTACAAACATAAGTAATCCTACTACAGCTTCAATCATTGTGACTTTCCATTTGTATAGCCAAGATCTCTATTGGCATCTTTTAATTTTTCTATGTCTACTAAAACTTTATCCATTTGTTTTGTTAAAAATTCTATATTTACTTTGTTCAATGCCATTGACTCAATGTGTTTATTTAAACGATCGGTAGTCTTGTAAAGATCTTCCAACATCATATATTGTTCCGAGTCTGCGGGAAGTGATCCCATTTGGCCCCGTGGCCATTTAATTCTAAACTCTGTATTTTGTTCAACATCTTGTTCCATAATTTTAATTTTAGTGTCTGCGATGTTGATACGTTCTACAATTTGAAAATAGCCCATTGTACCGAGTGCTACAATAACTATTAAACTAGCAACCGTCTTCATAGGCATTTGAACGGCTGCCGATTCAGATATTGATAGAGGTTTATTAGCCAAGTTTTTTACCTTTGTTTATTCCTTTTTTAATAATATAAGATTGCGTTCCATTTGCTCCAATGTCAACTTCTTGTCGTAGTGTTTTTTGTAGCAATTTTACTTTATTTTTTTCTTTTTCTTTTTTGAAATAACTTTCCAATAACCTTGTGTCCCTCATTAAACAAAACTCCTATTTTATTTACTAAATTATCTAAATAACCAAATAGTTTATATAAATATTTATCCATTATTTTTTCCTTTCATTTTCATAAGATATATCATCACCATGTTCTTTGTAGGATTTATACGTTCTTTTTTCATCTTTTATTTTTTCCATTTGATAAAACATCTTATCAGAGTCCTCTGTAACCATGCTAGAGTCCTCTGCATCCCAATAGGTAGTT
>TARA_R100001440_G_scaffold15293_2_pt1 | contig 21893 bp, 38 predicted proteins | sample TARA_R100001440 | Tara Oceans TARA_R100001440 (sample SAMEA2622112) | marine metagenome | biome: marine biome (ENVO:00000447); feature: surface water layer (ENVO:00002042); material: "saline water (ENVO:00002010), including plankton (ENVO:xxxxxxxx)" | depth 5 m
TTTTAACTTACCATCTATTTGCTTGATAAAAAATCCTATTGGCTTACCCTCGAATGTAAATAAAGTGTCTTCTAGTATGTTAGGCTCTTTGTATTCGCATTGGTCGCCTACTTTTACATTATGTTTTACCTGTACTAATTCTAGTTCTTTCATAATTTACTATTTTCTTTGTGTAACATATCTAGTATCATGCCTCCTACGTATATATCCTTATCTGTTAAGCTCTTGTATAAGTCCTTTGCTTTTTCATAATCCTCAGCCTCAAAAGGTATCTGCAAAGCTCTCCTCACATCACTTTCCATATCATCTAGCTCACTAGAGAAATCTTCATCATCTAGTGCTGAGTAATCAGGCGTATCCTCTTTACTAAAGAATTCAACTTCTTCAAATCCCCATTCTAGCAAGTCAGTTTCATCAAAGTAGTTAGCAAGCGCCTCCATATCAAACTTACCACCTGATTTATTAAGCCTTATATTGAGCTCTTTTTCTTTATCTAGTGTTAAATCTACATATACGACAGGTACTTTTTCCATTTCTAGGCTTTCTGCTACTCTTAGGCGCTGATGACCACCTACGACAATATTTTGCCTCTCAGCGTTTTTATTGACGATTATAGGCTCAACCATACCAAAGCGCTTAAAACTCGCTCTGAGGTCCTCAAATTGCTTTTTGGAGAGTGTTCTGGGGTTATATTCAGCAGGTATAAGCTCGCTGATTTTTTTCATTACAGTTTTCATGATTTTTTATTATTTTGATTAATATTCTTAGGTGTGCCTTTCATGTATTCTTTAATTATCTTGTTTACTAGCATCAATCGCTCCCTGTATTGTTGATAGGTTTCGTCCTTAGCTCTTTTATTACTAATGTTAATCTTGTTAAATACTGAGCTCATAAAGTAATTTTATTTTCTTATGTACAGTAGCTAAGCATTTTCTGCATGATGTATTTTCTTTGTATCCTGTTTTGTACAGCTTGTTATATAGTGCAATCATTCTAGCAGTAGTAGCAACGCTATCAGCTACGCCTGTTTTTGTTCTATCATAAACATATTCAAGCTCAATCTTATCTTCTTCACTAAGTTTTACACTAGGCAACATACCATTTATTTCTAGGACATCTTTCTGACTTCCATGAGGCCTTTTCTCTTACAGGACATCCACATTCATTACAATGCTCAAAAGGCGTTGGCGTATCATCTAAGCTATCACAGGTTAAACACTCATGTATCCTCATCTCGTACTGTATTCCGTATAGTTTTCTAAAGCCATCTATTGTATGCCTAACTACAGCTATAGCAAACGTTATTATTTTTTTTATGCTAATTTTGTTCATTTATCCTTTGTATTATGTATTTTTTTACTCGTTTTATTGTGTTGAAAATACTAGTACGGCTTATGCCTGTACTCTCTGCTAATCCATGTAGTGTATTTTTGTTATAGTAGTACAGCTTGAATAGCTCTTTGTCGTACCAATACAGCTCGTCTACTATCTTATCTATTCTTTCTAGTAACTCGTATGTAGATGTAGTCGTGTAGTACATCAAGTCCATAACATTAGTAACAGTAGCATTAGCATCTATGTACTCATAGTATTTTTTATATTTATAGTAGTATCTACTGTTTTTTGAATTCAGCATTAAGTTTAGAGCTCTGATACAGTACCATAATAAGCCTCCACCTTTGTATATCTCGTTTAGCTTATCATAGTCCTTTTCAAAGAGCCATACCATAAGCTCCTGTAAAGCATCGTCTCCATCTCTCTTATTGCCTGCAATGTTATGAGCAACCTCTCTTAGCCGTTCAATAGATGAAAGGATAGCGTCATGTACATCAGTTTCCTTTTCAGAAAGGCAAGTCATCTTCTTGCTTGCTTTCTTGCTCAGGTGCTACATAAGGTTTCTGTATTTTAGCTGAGAAATAAGGCCTGTCATCACCTCTTACCCAAAGTGCAATCTCCTGTAGTGTTCCGTCTGCTAATTTAATCTTTCCTTTGTAATCTGGATAGTTATCAGATGTCTTGTTCTCTACCTTAAAAATAGTACCTGTTCCAGGTTTTTGCTCGTATGCCATAATTAAAATTTTCAGTAAACATAACTATAATCTACTAGTAAATATAAAAAATAGCAATATGTTTTCAACAATCACCTGTAAATAAATATACTACCTTTGCCTCCTACCATCCATTTCTTAGTAGCTTTCACTGTATGTACTTTCTTATCTTCATCTAATAAACAATCTAAAAATGCCTTTAGTAAATTATCTATATCAGGTTTTTGTTGGTGTGGCTCTCCTGCATGCATAGCAACTTTTTTACTCGACCATGATTTAGGACAAGGTATATGAAATTCAATATCTAATGTATCACCAGGCGTATAATTTTGCTCCTTTGCCTGCTGCTCTAGCATTTTTTTATACTTCCAATACCTCAGTACTACAGGTCTTTTTTTCCATGCATCTGCTCTAGTCATACGAGGTTTTCCCATTACAGGTACACTAAAATGTATCATGCTCATAAGCCGAATGTTGTTACGGTTTCATCTACAAACTTACAAAATTCTCCTTTAAATGCAATATTAATACTTCCTGTTTCTCCATGTCTGTTTTTTGCTAGTAGTACCTTACACGCCTCATCATTGCTTTGTTTACTATAGTAGCTATCTCTATAGATGAACATTACCATATCTGCATCTTGCTCTATTGCTCCTGATTCTCTTAAATCGCTTAGCATAGGTGTTTTATCTGCTCTACTCTCTACAGCTCTACTAAGCTGAGATAAGCATATTACAGGTAATTCTAACTCCTTAGCTAGCACCTTTAATTGCCTACTAATATAGCTTATTTGCTGCTCTCTGTTTTGCTGCTTATTTTGTCTATCTTGACCTTGTATTAGCTGCAGGTAATCTACTAGTATCATATCTATTTTGTTTTCATGATTAAGCTTTCTAGCAATCGTTCTAAGCTGATAAATATCTAAGCTAGCTGAATCATCTATAATAATGTTATTATCATTAACTAAGCTAGTAATGTCTTCATGTATTTTTTTGTGTTCATCATTTGTTAGCTTACCTCTCTTAATCCTATCATGATTAATATTCGATTTGCTACTAATGAGCTTGTATCCTATCTCTCTAGAGCCCATCTCTAGGCTGAAGAATAAAGCACGTTTTTTTTGCTCTGCACATGTAGTCATAAAATTTAATGCTAGTGTTGTCTTGCCCATGCCTGGCCTAGCTGCTAGTATAATTAACTCACCTTGATTGAAGCCGTTAGTTAATCTATCAAGATACTTGTATCCTGTAGGTATACCTGTAATATTGCCTGTACTCTTACTAGCTTGTTCCATAGCTTTTAGGCTATCTGTAATTACCTCTGTTATACTATGATAGGACCTTATCTTAGCATGCCTTGATACTAGGTCTGTTAGATGAGCAACACTTGACAAGATATCAAAAACATCATTACTAGTGTCATGTACTTTGTCTACTATCTTGTGTACCTTTAGCAGCTCTCTTTTCATCTGATACTCCTTTAATATGTAACAGTGTTCCTGTATATTTAATGAAGTGCTACTAGTTAAATCAGTAATAGCGCTTAAATCTATTTTACCTTTAAGAGCTTCACCTACAGTAATGATATCAGGCACTTTACCTTTATTGTAGATTTCAATACATGTACTGTATATTTTAGCATGCTCCTTATCATAGAAACAATCTTTATTAACTAGGTCTGCTATTACGTGTATATCCTCCTCACTTGTTAGCATAGCGCCTAGTACTGCTTTCTCTATATCTTCTGCTTGTGGTATCTTACTAGTCATGATATGAATTTTTTTAGTGGCTTTAAAGGTTTATAATTATCATTATTGAATTGCAACCTTTTGCTAATTTTTGTTTTACTTTTATACTCATCTGCCTGATAATTTTTGTAGTTAAGTATCTGAATTACAGAGCATTTATTATAAGTTTTTTTGGTGATTTGTTTTACTTTTTCAAATTTTTTGATTATCCTATAGCATTGCATTTCAGATATACCTGTCTGTTCGCTAAGGCCTTTCATGCTACATAATATCTGTCCTGGTCTTATAGTATATTCTCTGCCTTTGAACTTCCATGTACTACCATTATGAGATGCTCTTATTAATAGATGCAGCCATAAATGTATGTATTGTGATTTCTTATAGTACTTGTTTAGCGCTATCTTTCTGTGTAACTTTATGTATCCTTTCATTCTTCTGTAGTTTTTTAATGTTAATATCTATGTTGTATCTAGCAAATGCAAAAAGTATCGTTTTTAAGCATTTTGGCGCATTTTCAATGCTTCGGTATATGTTTGCCCTAAAATTACCCAAAGTTATCGCAAATCGTACCTTTTGGCGTGCTTTCGGTATGTTTGTCTCGATTATCTTGATGTTATTTTGCTGTAAAATATGATTGAATTTAGCTGAATCAAGATGCTCAAAGCTATGATAATTCTCTCCTTGTAGTGCAGCTTTTAGGGCCTTGTAAAATACTCTATATCTATCAAAATACATCATGTTATCATCATGACAGTTATACCAATAGCAGAAAGTAGTTCTGTCTCTGCTAGTAATATATTTAGCTAGTTCTCCATAATCTATAGCGAGCTCTCGCATGATGTAATTACATGTGCATTGTCTTACAATAGTTAGTATCTGTTTTCTAGATGACCAGTGAAAAGAGCCTACAGGTATCCCTGCAAGCTCCTCACTTGTTTTAATTATATCCTCAATTACTTGCATCCTGTGATTCTTTTTCCTTGATTGCTTTATCAAGTACATCGTATTGGTCTGCACTAACTTCATAATCTACTAGCTTTGCCTTTACTGTAGCTGCTTGACCTTGATGTATATAGTCTATCATTGATACTAGTATTTGCTTTGTCATCTTTTTCTTGAAAGCATTTCTAGGATGTGGCCTATCAAGATTTACTTCACTATATTCCTTTTCTAGCTCTGCTACATATCTGTTATCATCATACTTACCTATAAATACATCAGCATTAAAGCCTATCTTAGAAAGGCCTTTAGTTAATGCATCTGTGCTCACTTTCTTGTAGATTTCATCATCTAGCTTACCTTTGCTATTATGAGTTGCTATACAGCTATTAATAGGATACGAGTGCTTATCCTCTCCTAGCTTGTACCAAAATGTTGCTTGATAGCCTAGTAGACCATCACATACCATAGTAAAGTTTTCATTTGATACTCCCCATCCATCGCCATAAGGGCCGAATTGTTCTGTAGCTGTTTGGATTTGATAGTATGCATTAACAGTAGTAAACTTTCTACCAAAGCCTAGCTTTCTAGTGTATTTTGGATTAGTTTTTTCAACACTATTCCAGAGTTCCATATTTATAGTTTTGTCTTTCATGATTTATTATTGTTTTGATTAGTAAAATGTGGTTCGTGATATACCTCGTACAGGTATCTATCGCCTACGTCATCATCTTCATAGATGCGCTCTACTACAGTAAGATGTACATTAAGAGTTAGCTTTCTAAGCATACTCTGTATATTCTCTGCAGGCTTTTGTAGCCAATAGCCAAATCTTAAGTAAAGGCTGCTAACAGGACCGTCGCTATGCTCAGGATATGTGCTAGTAGCGCCTACGTCAAATACGCCATACTTTTCTTCTAGTAGTATTAAGTGATTAATATGTATTCTCATGTTTTCTGTATGTATTTAATTAAACAATCTTTTAGATATTCCTTATCATGTAGATGACAAGCCTCATACAAGTCCATAGTAACGTGCACCTCCTCACCATCTATAATACATGTATAATATACTTCTCCTGTATCATCGCTTGCATGCACAGTAATAACTTTCTCTACATAGACCTGTTTTATATCAGAGCTCATAAGGCGTGCTCTTTTTCTATCTCCTCTCGCTCCTTTTCCCACTCTTTAATATACCATTCATCAATAGCATAGTTCTGATAAGCAACGCCATCAGTTACTATGTGCGAGCATGTCTCAATAAATTCATATTTATCATAGTAGAGGTCATCGGGTAATATAGTGTTATTATCTATTGTATGTAGCCAATAGATGGTATGACCATCTGCTGTATCTAGGTAATCAAATACCATTTTTTTAATTTCGTTTTTCATGTGTTATTTTTTTAATTTTATACTTAGTGTTGGTTGTCCGTGCTTCACTATAGGCGCTTTTAATATTTCGCCTGTTTTCTCATCTATTATTGTATGCTTTAGAGCTTGCTTGTGCCTTTCTTTAATAGCTTTGAGCTCTAATTCTTTAGTAATAACCTCAGGTATGTTGCTATAATCATACCTAGTAGCGCTATTCTTGATAGTTATATCAGCATCCATGTAGCCAAAAGTCATCTTACCATACTTCTCAGCCTCATCAACCGATATGTCTTTTAAGCGTTTTTTAGCCGTTTTAAGCGCATCTTCTATTTTTTTGATGGTTATATATACGTCGAGAGGGTTTATATCGCCTTGCAGCACCTTTTGTACTAAATTATCGACGTCTGTCTGTATCTTATTCGTCTTAATTATTTCGTTCATTTTAGTATTCCTTTAGATTGTTAGCTACTCTTTTTCTATATCTCTCAAGCCTGATGATACTAGTCATCGCCTTTCTTACCATGTCTGCACAATCCTGATATGCTAGGCCTCTTACATTGTCTGAATGTTTTTTCATTAGCGAATGTGCAATATTTTCCATGATACTAGCTTGTAGGTTTAGCTCGTCGTACACAGTTTCTGCATCGAATTTACTAATGCCCTCTAGCCTTAATTGCTTAGTTACTCTTTTTGTTGTTAGAGTATCTTCGTTTTCTAATCTAGTAACCTCTGCCTGAAGCTCCTCGATTGTTCTAGTATTTTTTTCTTCGTTTTTCATGATTTTTGTAATTATAGTTTATACTGACTAGATGAGGCTGAACACACTAGTAAAAGCACCTCACCTAGTTTCGCTAGGTTACTATCCTAGCTCATCAGAGTACATTTCATTACTGAATAAGCATGTCTTATTATCTCTACTAATACGCTCTCTAGCATTTGTAGCTTGTACTTAGGCATTCTATTACTACAAGCTAGGTCCATTACTAGATTATTGAAATCTGTATCTAGTCCTGCATACTGCAAAGTAAATGATTGTTTTTCTAGATACTTATTAACAGGCACACATAGTTCTCTGTAAAATTTGCTCATTTCAGTTTCACCAAAATTTACTTCAGCTATATTACAGCCACCATTGTTATACAAATCATAGTAGCACCTTGATACGCCTAGTAGAGCATTCATTACATTATTTAACTGAGCATCTCTATACATGCACATACCTGATGTAGGTATTAGCTCCCACAGCTTATCATACCATATTTGTACAGGCGAGTTACCTGACCATATTGTAGTTTCATCAAAGTCCTTTGATACCTTATCATATTGTGTTGCATTTATTGTCGTCATTTTTTTATATTTTATTATTAGTAACAGACCTGGATACTACTCCAGGTTTCGCTCTATCAGAGCTCATCAGTGCTACTTGTTAATGATACGCTTAACAGCTTTCTCTGCTGCTCCACCTGCTTTTAGTATCCACTTAGGCTCACTACCTAGCTTGCTAATCCAACCGTTAATATAAGCCTGAGAATTATCATCATTATCAGACGGCTTAACACCTGTGAATGCTACTAAGTACATAGAGCCCATCTCTGCTATTAGCTCCTCAAATGAGTAAGTATCACTACCAAATGCAACACTAGCTTCACCTGATACGCCTTTTCTGTTTAATCTAGTACTGTGGCCTGTACTGTGTACTAACTCATGAAATAAAGTTTTGTAGTAGTCATCAGTAGACAAGAAAGCCTCAGGACGTGGCATCTGTACTAGGTCCTGAGATGGTCTGTAGAATGCTTTTTGGCCTCCATGCTTTAGCTCAGGAGCTTGATAGTAGTCTCTGTATACACTACCTGCTGATTCAATAGGCTGATAGATGCTAGTTGCTTTAGGCTTAGATGCCTTAGGTAATTTAAGGCCCTCACATTGTGCTACATTAAATACTCTAAAGTATCTAGGAGACCAATTCTCTGATACACCTTTATCACTAGGCTTATGACCTGCTTTAGCAAGAGCCTTAGCATTAGCGTACCATTTACCATCAGCAAAATAAGATACTAGCCAATAGATAACTTCATTGCCTTTCTCACCTGTCTTTACATTGCCTCCTAGCTCCTCAGCTTGCTTATAAGTAACAAACTCAGGTCTAATCCATTCGTTAGCTCTCATGCTTGCAGATAATAAAAGTACGTTGATGCCGTTATACTCTTTCTTAGTTTTTAGATTACATGGCACGATAAACTCGCCATCGTTGTTAGTCCACGGCTTGAACCATGATAAGCCGTCTTTCTTTAATCCGTCTATTACTTTGTTTGTAATTACTTCGTATACTGTTGTTTTTGTGTTAGTGTTATTCATTTTTTTATTATTTTAAGATTATTATTATTAGTATGTTGTGTCCATTGTTAGGTCGTATGTAAAGCCCTCTAGAGCCTGCTTGATTGTATGATAGTTATGTACGAAATCTCTTGTAGGACCTGTGAATGTTAGCTCTACATCGCCTGACTTGATAGTCCATGTTAGCGCTTTACTTCTTGATGTTAAGATTACTTCTTCTGCTTGTAGTAGTGATGTTAATTGTTCTACTGTGCTTAATGTTTTTTTACTAGTGTTGTTCATTTGTTAAAATTTTATATTCTTAATTTTTTTGTCATTGCAAAGTTGAAACATTTTTTTTAATTGGCCAAACATTTTTATAAAAAAAGTAAAACCAATACTAGTAAATTGTCAAAAAAAAAATAAAAAAGTGATAAAAATTGTGTGATTTTGCGAGAATATGCAAAAAAAGTTATAAAAATTTGTCGCCAATACTAGTAAAATTAACTTCGCAAAGTTTTTAAGTCAAAGTGTAGCAGATAGTGTAAAGTCGCTTAAAACGCACAAAAAGTGCCTTAAATCGTATTTTGTCGTTTTACGCTTTTTTTGTTTTTAGCCTTGCGCAATTTTGCTTATGCGCATTTTTTGCTTCGGCAATTTTTTGTTCATCGCCTGACTTTATGGCTTGTTGCAGTTTTTTGTATGACCTGTTACACTTACATAACATAAGTTTTTTTATATTCGTTTTACCTTTACGCTTACTCATAGCTTCTGAGGTATTACAACAGGTATACTTCCATTGTCTAGTATTACAGCACATGATATTATGTATTTTTTAGTGAAGTTTTTAGCATAGGCCATAGCATAGCTCTTATCGTCTACTCCTACACCTGTTTGTACGGCAAACGTTCTCCTATCTTTGTCTACTTTCCACATGATAGTAGCTTCTGTATGTAAATGACCTTGTACTACTGACATACCCCAATTTACCATACGATTATATGCAGCTTTAAGGCCTGAGCTACCTGTACCATGAGTATAATATACATCATCGTACACAAAATGGTCGTCAAAGGTCCAACCTGGTGTGCCTAGCACCTCGTCATAATCTCTTATCCATCTATTAGATAGTCCTGAGCTTAATGCTTTTCTACATACAATAGCATCATGATTGCCTATACATACATCTGCTACAGGGAATGCTTCATACCATTTCTTAATATGCGAGATAGCTCTATCAAGCTCCTCTCCTGCTGAAAAGCCATCTGGGTTAGTTTCATGATAGCTTGAGTAGTGATTGTCTATTAAATCGCCTATAAACACTACCTGTGTACAGTTATACTTGTTGTATACATTTACACAGTGCTCTAAATAGCCTCTTTTAATGAAAGGTGCATGCAAATCACCGATTACTAGTACATTTCTAGTAGTATTTTTTCTGTAATCTTCAATTAAGCTGTATTCTTTTGGTGATAATCTGTATTGTTTGTTAGTCATATTACAAAAATAGGAACACCTATCACTATTGCAATAGATGCTCCGTTAAGTTTTGAACGTATTATTGTTTATTTCTTAGTTACATCAGCTACACCCTGTGCACCTGTTAATGCTACTAATGCCCAAAATATCTCTTGTACAGCATCTTCTGATACACCTAGTAGCCTAGCTACATTAGGAATGATGATTGCTGAAAGCGTGTACCATACTTTCTTTGATTTCAGTATAGTGTAAATTAAGTAATTTTTCATTGTATAAAATTTTTGATTAATATTCATAAGTCCATATGATAGATTGAGCTTTTTCTGTACTACAATCTACATGTATAAATGTTTTACCTAGACCAATTCTAGTAAAACCTGCATCTAAAAGTCCTTTTAGTATTGCATATCTTTGTGCGCTATCATTATATCTAATATCAACAGCGTTGCCTTTAGGATGCTCTGAGCCTACTCGACCACCTACATTGATATTATGCTCAAAACACCTGTAGCCTGATGTTATAAAAAAACTAGTTTTTGCAAGCTCTCTAGCCTTATCTAACTTGATTAAAAACTCAGGATTCATATAAGCTCCTGTACCTGCAATATTAGTACAGTTATCACAATTACAATCAAACTCACTCAGCTCGAAGTATTTTAGGCCAAGTTCTTTTGTGATGCTCATATCCATTTTAAGCCACTTTTTAAGCGATTTAAGCAACTTTTGTAGTTTTTTAAGGTTGTCATATAGGAAGTATATAAAAAGTGCTGTGATACGCTTATTTTTTCTTATTTTTTCTCCTGTAGTAAAGCCATCTATCAGCAGTATACACTATAGATATCACTAGTAATACTATTTTCAACACTAGCTCTAGGTCTGTTAAACATAATGCAAATGATGTACTATTTACTGTTAGTACAGGCCCTATCTCTCCTACTACTTTGTTTGCGTTCATTTTTACTTGTTTTACTAAGGTACTCCTTTAGAGCCTTTTCATTGTTAGTTTTTTTGTATTTTGTTATCTTTACTTTCATACTAGTATTTTAGGTCTGCTGTTAGAAAGTCATCTAATGTAATATTAGGCCTCCTCCTATCTAAGCCTTGTATCCTCTTATCTAAGTTCATTGCTGATGAATATGCTGATTTAGATGGTGATATATCATCGCCTGTATTAGTGCTGTACTCAGGAAAAGAAGCTGTATTATTAGTAATGTACTTGATTATTCTCTTGTTATACCACTCTGCTGTATCCCTAACATTACTTCTAATGTCTTGTAACTCCTCTCTAGTTATAGGCGAGGCGTTATCAGAGCTCTTTAGCATAACAGCCTTATTCATTATCTTGTAGTGCATAAACGGTAAAGCTTCATAGAAAGCAAAATGACATAATGCATCTGATACATGGTCGTTTACTAGTGTTGCATAATCTCCTGATAAAGAGCCTGCTGCAATATCAGCCTGCAACCTTTCAAAAAGTTTTGTTCCTAGTGTTGTCTCAATATATTTACGCTGTGCTATCTTTAGATAAGGTAATAAAAATTCAACATCAACATTACTAGTAATTGCTGTAGTTTCTTTTAGCCTTTGTTCTGATACAAATAATACATAACTCATAATCTATAATTTTTAATTTAGTGCTCCTCTATTCGGCATATCAATAGGTGCTACAGGTACTTGTTGCTCATTAGGCTCAGGCCTAAAGCCTTGACGTCTTGCTTCACTAGTAGATACAACCTCATCATTATTTGATGCTCTGCTACCTTTTTGTATGTATATCTTCCTAAACCATTTGTGATAACAATTAACGCCTCCTTTGTAGAGCCAGATTGAGTACGTATTTTTACCTCCAGGACCAAAACCTGGATTAACAGCCATTCTAGACATTGCCTTAATATCTTCTTTTCTGTATACTTTTCTAGCCGACATCATCTTTTGACAAAACTCTCTTTCAGGTGTCTGACTACCTGAATATACATAACGTACTCTAAACAACTGACCATCTGCATTTGTGCCGTCTTGTGATGATTTTCTGTTAGGATATCCTTTGCCTGTTCTAGCTCCTTTAGCCATATCAACCCTACCCTGATTTAACATAGCTTCATAATCATCATCTTCGTTTTCATCATCAGTATCTTCTTCTGATAGTAGCTCATAATCTTGTAGTATGTCATTTTCATCTTCTCCGTACTCCTCTATAAATTTATCTAGCATACTGTTCGCTGTAATTTGCTTGATTTGCTCGTGGTCTGAACAAGGCATGTAAACCTCTTCACCATCTAATGTATGTACATGATAGCCTGAACAGCCTAGCCTCTCTGCTTCTGCTTCTGCTTCTTCGATTGTATCAAATAAAGGTAGCTCTATATCTCCATCCTCTCCCTCTGTTACCATACTACCTACTTTAGCTAAGTTAGTACAGCTCTTTTGAGTACTGTATTTCTTTTTTTCTTTGTCCTTTAGTGATTGTTCATCTGCTACTGTATCTTCAGTTTCTTCTAATGCAGGTAAGCCGAGCTCCTCTCTAAGCTCATCTACCGTCATTACCTCTTTCAATACGTCTGCACCAAACTTATTATTCATAGGTGCTGATTTTTGTATATATACAGGTAAATTAATATCGTTTACATTTAGTATCATCTTAATGCATTTCATCATTAAATCCTGAAAAGGTGATATAACTGTGTTATGATACAGCTCGTATGCATCTAGTAACTCTGTTCTGCCTCCTAGCTGTCCTTCTGTTTTTACTCCTAGTAACATAGGTGATGTAACTCTATGAGCTATCATTATGTTTTGTATTACTAGCTTGTTAAGTATCTCGTATTGTTTGTCTGCATCTGATAAGCTAATAGGCTGTAGTGTAGGCTCTCTAGATTTGTCATCAGAAAAAGTTAGCACAAACTTACCTGCATTACTAGCACCTGTAAATTTTTGTTGTATTTTCTTTTCTAGCTCGTATCTTTCCTCCTCTGTAGGTATACCGTTATTGAAATTTATCCAAAAGTTCGGTGAAAAACCGTTTCTAATGTTTGATAGATGAAATTCGCTTATTAATTGGTCTGTTAAACACCAATTAGTACCTGCTTGATAATCAGGTGTATGATATATCTCCATACCTGGAGAATACATGCCTTTGTATAGTAGTTGAGATGGTGATGTTCTGTCATTAGGATTGAATGCAGGCACAGGCTTAGGTATATAACCTGTTTTTCTGTATTGTGACCAATCTGCTGAAAGCCAATACTCCTCTACTTGACCAAGCTCATTTAACTTGCCACATCTAACTCTCTCTACAGGCACATGATATATTTCTGCAATAGAGGTCCTGTCCTGTGACCATATTATATTCATAGCAAAGCCTCCTTGTAGCTTCAAATCAAATGCTAGTTTTTTTATTACTTCATGTAATGTTTCTTTACTGTTAGCATTAGCTATAAACTTTTTCAGCTTTACATAAGCATCTAAGTTATCAGACGCCTGCTCATCTACTACTATATCATCTCCTGCTATCATTGCACTAGTAGCATTTACTACTGCTGCATGTGTTGGTGAGCTGTTATACAAATCAATAACGAATTGAGGATATAAATTTCTGTATGCTCCTGTTCCATACATTATCCAATTATCAGTAGCGCTCTCAGTAATATGAGGTGCTGTTTGTTGGTCTAGATAGACCTGCATTAATGGTGGTATGTTTTTTTTGTCTTTCATAATTACATGTTTTGTATTACAAAGTTAAGCCTTTGTACCATTGCACTAAGAACAGCATTTTCAGCACAGCTATATACAATGACCTCACCCATAGTACCTAAATAATCATTTAGTAAAGAGTTTCGCACTCCTATTGTATTAATATCTAATACCTTTGTTGCATTATTAGTAGCTGTTGAGCTTTGTAACGTACCATTAATAAATACTCTGATTACATTAAGTTTTCGTTGTATGATTATATGATATGGCGTCTCGTCAGGTAATGTATCATCAAGAGCAATTGACCTAAGTTGATTATCTGCTTTGATATCTATTTGTTCTTGGTTAGAGATTCTTATGAAATCTTGATTAGATGTGCTATCTGCTAATAATATACCATTACTTATACTAGGTGTTGTGCTCAATGCAAAACCTATAGTAAAGTCGTCCATAGGTGTTATTGCACTACCTGTTTGAAAGAGATGTGCATCTTCACCATCAAAATCATAACTGTTACCATTCCATTCAGGCATATTGTCTTGAGCTGTTTGTTTATAGTCTCTTTGATTAGGCGATACATCAAACCACCTGCTAATCTTTGTAGGTAAAGCTGTGTTGTTTATTAGTAGGTGTGAGCCGTGCATTAGATGCAGCTCATAACCATCATCACAAGTACCATCAGCAGGAGGTATTTCGCTAGTACTTACTTTTATCCTGTTTAAGGATAACTTATTTGCCATACTAAGATACATTAGTTACTAGTATCTCCGTCATGCTCAGTATAACACATAGCAACGCCTGCCGTTAATGTTATAGCTGTTGTTCTACAAAAATATGTTGTGCCTCCAGGTACAGATATTGCTAGCTTTGTCTCTGATGTGCCGTCTATTGAGATTGCTGATACTGTACTGTTTACAGGAAAGTATACAGCATAGTAATCTTTGCTTGTTTGTGGTCCACTAGAGCTATTTATTACTTCTACTGTTCCCTTACCTAGTTGTTCTCTTAATAATCTGTTATCGCTATCTGATATACTCATTTTTTTTAGTTTACGTTAATAAAATTGTTGTCTGCATCTATATCACTACTAGTAATTTTGTCTGTATGTTTTGTGTAAGCTACTTCTCCATCTAATAAATCACGGTCTCTTTTCAAATACTCTACTACAGCATTATTTACATCTCTGTTTGTTGTACCTGTCTTTATAGCATTAAATTGGTCTGTAGTAACTACAAGAGCCTTACCTCTGTCAATTTCTCTAGGCAATAGTGCAGGGTGCTCTAAATAATCTTTATGGCTTAGATATGCTGAGGCAGGTGGAAAGTTATTAATAACTGTACCCTGATAGATAACATAGGAATAATAACCTCTAGTAGGAAAAACTATCTGTCCTAGTGAACCGTCAGGTGTGCTAGATAATGATAGTGCCTTAAAAGCGCATGTGAACTTACCATCAACGTACTTAATGACGTTAAGTGTTCCTTGATTAGTAGTTGTTGTCCTAATAAACTCACAAGCCATGCTTTCTCTAGTCATGTCATTAGTGAACACAATAGCAAAAGATACGTTACTATTTGCAGGTGCGCCTATAGGTGCTATACCTTGATTGAAATAAGGCAATTGATGCCTGTCTCCACAGAAATCAATGCTATTAGCTCCTATCTGTTTTACTAGCAACATGTTATTTTGAGCTCTTTTTAGGCTTAACCTCTTCAAAGTACTCATCATAGCCTTGCTCTACTAAAGATGCTATCTGATTTTGTGATAATTCTGATAGTTTTACTACTATTACACTAGGTGCAATAGATGCGTCTTTGTATTTGTCTTTTAGTTTGTATGTAGTTTTACTCATGGCCTTTTAGTATAAGTATAAAATTAGTAAAAATAGTAAACAAAAAGGAGGATACTAGTATTAATACCCTCCTTTTATCATGAAAAACCTATATTATACTCCTAGTATGCAGGAGCTACTGTTAAGTTTGAAATATTATCAAATGGATTAGTAGTACCTGTTCCTGCACTTCTCATAGGTGTTGGCTCTTGACTAGTGAAAGTCAAATCATAACCGTTCATATCACCTAGAGCTGTACCTGTAGAGCCTGAGCCTGCTGTTAATTCAGCTCCGTTTGATTCTCCTATTACCCATTGATTATTATTATTATCTAAGATGTAGATAACTAGTCTATTTTGTACTAGTAATTCTAATTCGTTTCTATCTTCATTAGTTAGCTTGTGTAATTTTATATTCACTACACCCTCATAGAAAATAGTACCATTCTCAGGAGCGCTTTGTATTGCTTCAGTAAAATTACCTGTTCCTTTAGCAAGCTCATATCTAAATACTGTATCTGCTGCAATAGCTGTTAATACGCCTGTTCCTGAATAGGTTGGCGTATAATCTGCTACTACTTGAAACATAACAGTACGAATACCTCCGATGAAATCTTTACAATCTAGTTGTCTACCTGTTGTTAATGTACACGTCATATTATCGTTTTAAGGTGGTTAAGAGGCCGTTTAAGGCCTCTTTACCGTTATTACTATGTTATTAGTCTAATCTTACAATATCTGCTCCTTGAGCGTGCTGAGTACCTCCTGTAAACTTAGCTACTACTCTAATGTTGTCTGAGCCATCCAATTCTGACATATCTAGTACCTTAATCTCTGTATGGTCTCCTAATAAATCTGTACCAAAAAATAGATTACTCTTTTGAGCTGCACACATCTTGTCATCTGGCATACCTGGGCATACAGCTATTTTTACTCCGTTGTATAACGGCACAAATGCATCGTTCATGCTGTATAATTGCTGATATCCTGCATTAGCTTGGTTCTGTAAGTATAATCTGTATGAAGTAGGCGACATGTATATGTATAAGTCCTCTTTAGTATATACTGCGCTAGGAATAGCTGCTGTAATGATACTTAAATTGTCATCTATGTTACCACTAGTGAAAGATGCACCTGCTCCTGTAGCGTTATCAGCCTCTACAATTGCTGCATCATTCTCAAAATGACCGTTTCCTGCATGCATAAAGCCTGTAAACTCACCTGCATTAGAGCTTAATCCTGTCCATATCATTGTTTCTACATGGTCTCCAATAGTTCCTGATAAATGCGACATTAAAAACGCTGTAAAGTCATCTGACATTCCATTGTTGTGAGCTCCTGCTCTCATTTGTTCGGCTTGCCACTCTAGTAACAAGTCGTTTTTACAAAGGTCAATATTAATTTGCATGTTCTTTGGCTCTAGTACTCTTTCTGTAAGAGTTACATCACCTGCGCTAGTGAAATCACAGTTAGCATCTGTAATTAATCCACTTGTTGCTACTTTTGTTATATTTCTCTTGTACTTAACATTCTCTAAGATAGTTAAAAACTCAAGAGATTTTGCTTCTTTTAGTGCAGCAGCTATATACTGTCCTGCATGATTTCCTGAATAATTACTTGAAATCGGTGTTACAAATCCTGGCATTTTTTTATTATTTTAGTTATTAATTTTTTATATTACTTAGGTTGTACATGTATCTCTGTTTAGCAGACATTTTTTTCAAATCTACTGCAGATACTACTGTATTTTTTGTTTTAGCAAACTTAGATACTAATTCAGGCTTAGCAGCAGGTGCTTTTTCAAGTTTAGCTACCTGTTTAGATAACTCTTCTTTTTCTGCATTTACTGATACAACCTCCTCCTCTAGTGTAGCTGTATTACCCTCTATTATTTCTCTTAGCTCATCTATTTGTTTTTGCATTGAGCTCATCATCTCTTTAACTGCATCGCTCATTTCAGTAACAAAAGCGTCCTTATCAAACTCTATTTCTGTAGTTTCCTTGATTTTCTTTGGCTCTCTGTTTTCTGATGCTTCGTTCATCTCTTCTTTTTCATCTTCATAATCCTCCTCATCACCTGTTTCAACCTCTTCAGCGTCCTGCTCTTTGATTTCTGCAACAACTCCTTCCTCAGTAACAGTAAAGCCTATTCCTGATTCAGTTTCGTACTCGCCTACAGGTAAAGGCATTGTAGTACCATCTTCTGTTAATACTGCTACATCTACGCCTGCTGCTAAAGCATCAGCCTCTGATGTAATTATAGTTCCGTCTACTAGCTTGTCTTGATATGCTAGCTTTGTTTCCTCAGGCTTATCTATACCTAGAGCAATTCGTATTTGTTCTTTCAAGTTCATAAGATTATTTTATAGTAAATATATTTTTTTTTAATTTGTTTCATTTTCACGCTTTATCACTCTCTCAGCCCATCTGCGCATTACATCGCCTCCCCACAAATAGTAACTAATTGTACCACAATCATCAAAATTGCCTGTATCGTACTCCTTTGCTCTGCTGAGGTAGCTATAAACCCTCTTTACAGTATCAAAGCTCAAAGGCTTTCTTTGGCTGATTTGCTGCGCTCTTACTTTTCCTGTTTGAGTAGCACATTTATTGCCTCTCTTTTCGTTCTCTCTAATAGCTCTTTCTGCATTTGCTGATGCACCTTTAGGATAATCTGTATACGAGGCTAAATCAAGTATGTCTGCAAGTGCCTTTAGTAAATCATCTGCTTTATTAACTTTACTAGCCTTACTCATTTTGCTCATCTTATCTACAAAATAACCCTCAATACTATAACCCTTAACCTCTTGACGCTTGACCATATCCCACACCTTATCATTATCTATTTTCATAGATACCATCCATGTGCCTTTAGGAAGATTATCAAATCCGTATAACCTTGATTTATCCATCTTTGTATCTTGTACTATCCATGATTCAACTGTAGTAACGCCTGCAATCCTTTCTTCATGCTCGTATGTAGCTGATTTTTGATTATTATGCATTAGATACAGCTCAGAAGCTCTTTTTACTGTAGCCTCACTAAAGTAAACATAATACTCCTCATTTGTTCTTTCATCTACTCTATAGATTTGCTTGTTTGGTATCAAAGCAGGACCTACTAACAATCTTTTCTCCTCATCTACTTTTGCTAGTATTATATTGTTTTTTTTGTGCCTATTTAATGCAACCCAATTTTCTTCTATTGCAGGTTGATTAACTAAGCTAATTGCATCTATTGCTAATTGTTGCTGCTCATCGTCAATAATGAGCTCGACTATTCTTGTACTATTAATCATTTTTATTTTTTTTATTATTATAAACTAGCTCTACGCCTTATTTTACTCAGCCTATCTTGGCTCTTCGTCATGTCATCAGTAACTACAAACGCCTTAACAGGTGTTGGAGACATCATATCTAGTGCATCACCTACATCAGGTGCTGTAGCACCTCCTCTAGCAAAACCTATGCCACCTCCTGCTACATTTATACTAGACAATAAAGGTCTGAATGCTTTTGCTGATTTTGCATTGATAACTACTTCACCTCTACTAAGCCTAGCAGGTATACTATCAGATGTACCACTACCATAGCCTCTTATTATACCTCCTCTAGCTTTAGCCTCAGGTACTTGTGTTTGCATAATTGTATCGACCTGCTTCATACCTGCAGCGATTGCTAAACCTGCATTAATAGGCGCTAAAACAGGACCTACTACAGGTATACCTACAGTAGCTGTATAAGCAGCCTGTGCTCCTGTAGCTGTATTAATAATAGTTTCTGCTAGTTTAAGCGCTTTGAATGCCTCTGTGCCCTCTCCTGCTAGAGCTGCAGCATTACCTAGTGTATCTGCAACTGCTTTTGCTTTTTGTTTCTCTAGTGCTATCTCTGCATCAGCCTCAGCCTTTGCTATACCTTTTCTGATGCCTGCATACTTATCCCTAATAGCTGTTTTTAGTGCCTCTTGATTTTCCATACCCTCTACTGCTGCTAGTGCAGCCTCTTCCTCTATACCTGCTTGTACTCTAGCTTTTTCAAACTGATTATTAGCTTGCGCTATTAGCTCTTCATTTTGCAGCTTTTGTAGCATCTCGTTGCTCTTTTTCATTCTCTCTGCTTTTGCCTTTGCATCAGCCTCCTCTTGTTTCTTGATATCATCTGCTTTTTTCTTAGCATCAGCCTCTATCTTTTTTTGTTCTGCAGCCTGCTCTCTTACTAGTGCCTGTTCCTCTGATTTCATTCGCTTTCTTTCAGAGAAATTACTTCTAGTAATTCTATGCAGCTCTGCTTCAAGAGCAGCTTCTGCATCTAAATTTTCTTGTGTTGATTTGCTATATGAATTCTCTACTTGTTGAAATCTTAGTTTTTCTTTAGCAACATGCAGGTCTTTCTCTAGCTGTTCATCTGCTAATTTATTCGCTTGCCTCATGAACGACAATCTCTCTTCATTAGTAAACTGCTCAATGTCTCTTGCCTGTAATCTAAGCCTCATTATTTCACTTTCTGTTTTTGCTTTCTCTACACTTGCCTCTCTCTCAAATTTCTGTAAAGCAAGCCTATCTTTTTCTAGCTGTGATGCAGACTGCATTTCAGTTCTAGTTTGCTCGCCAAAATTCTTTACACCGTCTATAGCCTCAGCAATACCGTCTTTAAATGCGCTGAAATCGCCTGTTAATAGATTGAAAAAAGCTTTTCCTAGATTGGATACTATATCTGTGATGTTACCCACTACTACTCCTACCTGTGCTAGAATACCTTTTAATTTTGACGCTCCCTCTTCACTGTCTTTAAAGAATTGCACCATACTACCTATAACTACTACAAAAGCACCTATACCTGTTGATATTAAACCTGCTTTAATACTACCAAACAATACTTTAGCTGTAGCCTTAACACCTACCATAGCTGCTTTAACTTTTCCAAATGCTGCGCTCAATAGCGTTGTTTCTTGCTTAGCTTCTTTTGTGCTTGCTGATACTTTGTCAATATCTTTTTTTGCTTTAACTGCATCTGTAACTAAGCTTAGTACTATTTGCTCTCCTATTGCCATACTATTTTATTTTGTATTTGCCGTTAATAAATTCATTCTCTATATCTGTTATCATAGGTAGTGTAGACTTAATACACTCTATACCTATAAGTATATTTTTTTTGATAATGTGCAATATATCTTGGTCCATAATTTACGTTTTTTGTACGTTTTTGTACGTTTTAAGCGACTTTCTCATATTTTCTAACCTCATACCTACCGTATATAATTTTTAGCCTGCTGCGAGGCTTGTTGCGTTTCTAAATTCTGTAAAATCAACCGTTGCTGTCCACTCTACTGTTCTATCAGCATCACCTCTAACTGTTATCTTGAAATCAGTACCTGCAATAGCTGCTGTGGGCCTCCAATTAGTAACAGTACCTACTCTAGACATAGTTTTTCTAGTACGGCTAATTGATAATGTACCGTTTCTGTTAATAACTACTCCTCTCTCTAGCCATGAACAGAAATCACCTGTACTAAACTCTTCATTCTCAGCACCTGTAGCTACAGCTACTACTGCTGCATTAAAATACATAATACTGTTAGTAGGAATAGGGTAAAAATTCGTACCATCGTTATTTATATGCGCATTAACTGTGCCTCCTGTAGTAGTTGTTCTGCCAAATATAACTCTAGTATACTGTCTTTCTCCTAGTATATCACCTACACTAGAGCCTCCGTGTACATAATGATTATGTATAGTAGCATTACCTGAATAACCTGTTACGCTACAATTAACTAAGGGTACTTCTAGATTATCTGTTAATTCTTGTATTATATTGTACTCTCCTGTAATACTGTTATTACTACCCGTAAGTATCTGATTGTGACGGCCTGCTACTATGTTATTATTAGCGTTTTTACCTACAATATTACTAGTAGCTGTAATTCTTTTGCCTGTTCTAACAGGCTGAGCCATTCTTCTCTGATTAGGCCTCAATTGACATGTATTGTTTACAAAAACATAACCGTATGCCTCGCACTCTTCTTTTGTAGGCGTTGCCTCTACTAAGCCATCACCTACAAACTCTTCAAATGTAACTACATGTGTTGTTGCATCTATGCTCTTTGGCCTCTTTGTTTGCCCTATCTTGAAATCCATATTATAAATCTCTAATTAATACCATTGTTACCTTACTAAAATCTCCAGGCTTGTACTCTATCTTTAGTATCCTATACTTTCTACTTCTAATGATGTACACATCGTTAAAATTATGCGCATTAATATCGATACTAGTTAGTAACATCTTACACTCAACAATCCTAGTTTCACTATCATAGAGCTCATCTATATATCTTGACCAATACTTATTATACAGGCTATCTAGTACAACACCCCCTCCTTGATAATTATAATTCACTGAGTTGAAATCTACACTTTCAGATGTACTAGTCATAGGATGTTCTGATGCAGGTGTTAGTAGTGTATAGTTATTAACA
>TARA_R100001440_G_scaffold44024_3_pt1 | contig 21633 bp, 38 predicted proteins | sample TARA_R100001440 | Tara Oceans TARA_R100001440 (sample SAMEA2622112) | marine metagenome | biome: marine biome (ENVO:00000447); feature: surface water layer (ENVO:00002042); material: "saline water (ENVO:00002010), including plankton (ENVO:xxxxxxxx)" | depth 5 m
ACAGATGAAGGCCAAGTGATGTCAATCCATTCCTTTGAATTACAGAAATCAGTGTTTGGAGTTTTGAATTCTGCCAACATTACTGATGCCGCAGGCTCTGCTATCACAGGAGTTTTCGATGATGTTCCAGAGGGAACCGCCTACCCGTATATTGTGGTTGGGGAAGAGTCCTCAAACAACATATCAACAAAATCCTTGGATATGCATGAGCATACCCTTACGATCCACACATGGTCACAGTATCGTGGCCTCAAAGAGATTAAGGTGATCATGAAGCAAATCTATGATAACCTTAATGATGTAAGCCTGAGTGTTTCAGGTGGTCAAGCAGTGAACATGAAACAGGAGTTTCTCACGACGCTGGTTGATCCAGATGGAATTACGCGGCATGGGATCATGCGATTTCGTGCCGTTGTGTCAGACAGTTAGAGGAGATTAGACATGGCGGCACAAAAAGGTTCAGCCCTATTAATGAAAATCGGCAACGCAGGTTCGCCAGAGGTTTTCACAACAATCGGCGGGATGCGCTCAACCTCATTGACTATGAATGATGAGATGGTTGACGTAACAAACAAAGACTCAAGCAATGCAAGAACCATCTTAGCACAGGGCGGGGTAAACTCTATAACTGTGTCAGGTAGTGGCGTGTTTACAGACAGCGCATCTGAATCCACCTTGAAGGGCAAATTCAATATATCATCACTGACCAACTATCAGTTTCTTGTTCCCGATTTCGGTACATTCACAGGGGCGTTCATGCTAACCACTCTTGAATATGGTGGAGAATATAATGGTGAAGTCACATATAGCTTTACCTTTGAAAGCTCTGGCGCGATCACCTTTGCGACGGTCTAATCATGGCTTGGCAAAGTGTTGATGTAAAAATCAAGAACAAGGGTTGGGGGGCTATGATGAAGCCCTCTGGCTCTGTTGTTGAGTTTTCGGTGTCTGCCGCCTGTAAAGTCAAGGCGGGGGATGCTGTTGAGTGTGGTGACGACACGCATAAAGTCATCTCCATTGAGGATATCGCCCAGAGGGGCGAGACACTTGTTTTAACTTGTGAGGGAAAGTCAGATGACAAATCCAAAGCGGGGGGAGCTTCCGATAGTTCTGGGGGCGAAGACGTATAATGGCAGGGTTACAATTGATTCTGTTCTTAGGATAGAACAAGCGTGTGGATTGAGTGTCCTGAAGATTGCTCAAGCACTATCGGAAGGGGCGCTTACCACCACGCAAATCATTGCGATCCTGACCCCTGTCATTCGTGGCGGGGGCAATGATGTCAACGAGAAGGATGTTGGCAACGCTGTTTGGGAATGTGGCTTGGCTGAAGCAATCAAGTGCGTCGGTGAAATCGTGGGCGTCATCTTGAGTGCTGGCGGTAATGAGGGAAACGACGAAGGGGTGACAGCCAATCCGTAGATGAATTCCCTTGGGATGAATGGATGCAAATCGGCCTTGGGAAAATGGGGATGTCACCCGAAACATTCTGGGGAATGAGCTTCTCAGAATTCTATATGGCGGTTGAGGGGTTTGCTGAATTTAATTCAGGCGGTAAAGCGCCGCCACTCAGCAAGGGCGAACTAGAAGATTTGATGGAAAGGTATCCTGACTGATGGCGACCACTGTCGATACCCTTCTCGTTCGCGTTGAAGCAGACCTCAAAGATGTCAACCAAAAGCTGGCGCGGTTTGACAAGCAGGTCGATAACACCGCCAAAAAAGCAGGCAGAAATTTTCAAAAGATTAGCAACATCGCCAAGGTGGCTCTTGGTGCTGTTATCGTCCACCAGTTTGCTCAAGCTGGCATGGCGGCTGTGCGGTTTGCATCAAGCGTTGAAGAGATGCAAGCCAAGTCGTCAGTCGTCTTTGGCGCGTTTACTGGCGAGGTGCGTCAGGCTCTGGATGCCTTTGGCAACGAGGTGGGCAGAAGCACTTTCGAGCTTGAGGGCATGGCGGCGTCCATACAGGATACCTTTGTGCCTATGGGCTTTGCCCGTGGCGAAGCATCTAAGCTATCAGTTGAGCTTACCAAGCTGGCTGTTGATGTTGCGTCATTCAACAATGCATCAGATACAGAGACGATGGCGGCTTTCCAGTCTGCGCTGGTTGGCAACCACGAGACTGTCAGGCGGTTTGGCATCGTCATCACAGAGGCCACGCTACAGCAAGAACTGTATCGGATGGGCATCAAGCAAAATGCTCAAGATGTAGACAATGCCACCAAGGTGCAGGCGAGGATGAATCTGATTCTCGCTGGCACTACAGATGCCCAAGGCGATGCCGCAAGGACATCTGACAGTTTTGCCAATACATCCAAGGCGCTCAAGGCCGCGCTGGATGAATTGCTTGTCAATGTTGTCACTCCGTTACTGCCAGCGCTCACATCTCTTGCAAGGGGGTTGGTGAACGTCACAAATAATTTAAATGCTTTCCTGCAATCCATTGGGCTTATTGAAGCTGTGGGTTTGGAAACCGCCAACGCTCTTGGTCAAATCGCGGAAAAACAGGGAGAAATAAACGAACAAACAAGGCTGATGGCAGAAGCGCAGGCGAAGCTGGATGCTGAGAGCTTCAAAAGTCTTAAATCGTTTTTGGAGGGAGACCTAAGTAGCCAAAAAGGACTAATCAAAGACATTGAAGAAGCGCGTGAAGCTATTGCAAAACTCAAATCAGAACAGGCAGACCTAGCCACATTTGTTGTAGCAGATTCATTTGCGGCGGCAGATGTAAGCACAGGCGGCGACGACTCTCAAACCAAGGGCCAGATCAAGGCCGCGAAGAAGGTGACAGATGCACTTGAGGATCAGCGTTTCCTCGTCAAACAGCTTGAAGATGAAATGTTGGGCGCAACAGAAGCTGAGTTGGCATTCGCTGAAGCTAAGAGAGAATTGACAGCGGCTTCAAAGGGTCAGCTAGACCACTTGGAGCAATTAATAAAGCTAGAATTTGAACACAAAAAATCATTAGCTGAAAATGCAGAATTTGAAAAAAAACAAGCAGAAGCCGCCGCTCAAAAAAAGGAGAACGATCAAAAGATAATTGACACGATTAAAGAATTGACGGTAGCGCAAGAGGAATTGGTGGCTCGTAACAACGGAGTCACAGAAGCTCATTTAGAAGCAGAGGCCGTCTTGCGCGATTTAATAGGGGTTGAGGCAGAACAGGAAAAGCAAATCAGGAAAATCATTCAGGAGATGCATGATTATGAAGCGCAGATAGAAGCGACAAAGGCCGCAAATGATAATTTTGTCGCATCTGTAGATAGGGGAAGAGCATTTGTTGAGGGCTTGTCTGACAAACAGCGAGAGCTTGAGTTGGTATTAGCAGATGTCAGTGCGGCATATGGGATCAACAGCGAGGAATTTGCCAAGGCGCAAGCGCAGATCAAACATGAGATTGAGATGCTTGATCCGATGTTCAAACAGCAAATGGAAGCGGTGCAAAGTATGTCGCGGGGCATGAGCGATGCCTTTGCCGATATGTTGATGAGCGGCAAGTTCAACATGGATTCACTTAGAGATGTCTTTTCTAGCTTTGTCAAAACGATGTTGTCGAAGGCGTTGGAACTCATGGTCTTTAATCAAATCATGAATCGCGTTTTCAATTTGTCTGGGCCTGCCGCCCTTCCTACCGCGTCCTTTCCCAGCCTTGGCGCAAGCGCAGGGGGTGGTCGTGTTCAGGGGCCAACGCTGGTCGGTGAGCGAGGCCCAGAGTTATTCGTGCCATCATCCGCAGGGGTAATTAGAAACAATCACGACACTAAGAACATGCTAGGGCAGTCGGGTGCGGTGGTGAATCAATCGATTACTATTGACGCTGGCGTGTCTCAGACGGTTAGGGCTGAAATCATGACAATGATGCCTGTATTCAAACAGCAAGCGCTTGAGGCAGTCGTGGAAAGCAGAAGGCGTGGTGGTCAAGTGGCCTCTGCGTTTGGTAGATAATGGCCGCACCCACATATCCCCTAAACCATCCCGCCACCCCAGCGTTTCGCAATTCGTCTTGGCGTCTTATCAGGCAAAACGCAATGGCAGAGTCGCCGTTCACGGGCCAGCAACAGGTCTTTGAGTATGATTACGCGCTTTGGACGGCAGAGATAAGCCTGCCACCGATGATGCGCTCTGAAGCGGCGGCATGGGAAGCATTCTTCATGAAATTGCATGGGCGCGTTGGCACGTTTCTGTTAGGCGATCCAGATGCCAAGTCAGCCCAAGGTTCTATCACGGGGTCAAATACACTCAGCGCAAACGCGAGTGTTGGTGACTTCACGCTGACGATCAGCACAGGACAGAACAGTATCACGGGAATCTTCAAGGCTGGCGATTATATACAGTTGGGCAGTGCCGCATCGTCAAAACTGTATATGGTTGTGGATGACGCAGACAGCAATGGCTCTGGTATTGTATCAGTCCAGATTGAGCCAAAGGTCAAGGTTGCGGTTAGCAGCAGTGCGGCCATCGTGGTATCTAACCCACGTTGCCTGATGCGGATGACCAGTGATGAGCTAGGATGGGATGCAGACCATGTTAGTAAATATGGAATCACGTTTGCCTGCCAAGAGGCGTTCTGATGGGTATCGATTTAGTGCATATTATCGATGGGTTGATGGGAATTATTATTTTGGGTGGCGGTTGGTTTCTTGGCACGCAAGCCAAAGAGCTAAAGCGCGTTGAGATTTTGCTTAACAGAACACGGGAAGATTATGCCACAAGGTCTGACATGAAGGACGATATGAGAGCGGTGATGGATGCATTGCATCGTGTTGAGGACAAACTTGATCGTGTGCTGGGCAAAGATTAGGGGGCAGATATGAATATCAATAGGTTTGTGACGCAGTTGCGTTTTCATGAGGGCGTCAAGAATTTGGTCTACAAAGACCATTTGGGAATTGAAACTATAGGCGTGGGTAGGAATCTGCGTGAAAGAGGTTTGTCAGATGAAGAGGTAGATTATCTTCTGCAAAACGATATCAAGATTGTAGAGGATGAGCTTGATAAGACCTTGCCTTGGTGGCGAGACATGTCAGAGGTTAGGCAAAGAGCCTTGGCAGATTTGGTGTTCAACATGGGTATGCCGCGCCTTCACGGATTCGTCAAAACTCTGGACTGCTTGCAAAGACGCGATTACCAGACAGCCGCCGACGAATTACTCGATTCCAAGTATGCCAAACAAGTCGGGGCGCGTGCTGTGAGAGTCGCAGAGATGATTCGCACTGGTGATGACAGCGAAGAATTCTGAGATGTATGAATATCAGGTGAAAGAAATAGTCAGGGTTGTCGATGGTGACACGGTTGATGTCATCATTGACCTTGGATTTAGCCTCACCAAAAAAGAGCGTGTCAGGCTGGCTGGTATTGACGCGCCAGAAAGCAGGACAACGAATCTGGAAGAAAAAGAATTGGGGATGGACGCAAAAGAGTTTTTAGAGCGCCGCCTTGCGGATTGTCCAAGCCTCAAAGTTCAGACAGAAAAAGATGGCAAATATGGGCGAATGCTTGGCCATTTTGTTTGTGGTCAGATGGACATCAACAAGGAGATGGTTACCCGTGGGTTTGCATGGCCTTACGATGGCGGCAGTAGACACAAAGATTTGCAGGCGCTGAAACAGATCAGGGGCATCATATGATACAGGCATTGATCCCAGCCATAACAGAGCTTGCTGGCGGCTGGTTGAAAGGTAAAGCAGAAGAGAAGGCCGCTACCGCAAAGGCCAAGGTTGCACGGGCAGAAGCGGAAGCCGCCGTGCTAGTCTCAGCGGCCACGCACGAGGCTGGCTGGGAAAAGATTATGGCCAAAGGCAGTCAAAATTCGTGGGCTGATGAATGGCTAGTTGGACTCTTCAGCATACCCTTAATTTTATCATTTTGCGGCGAGTGGGGAAGAACCATCGTGGCTGAAGGATTCGCCGCTCTCGAAACAATGCCTGATTGGTATCAATACACTTTAGGGGTTATAGTCGCCGCATCATTTGGCGTCAGGTCGGCCACCAAGTTTTTCGGCAAGAAATGAGCAAGAAGATTCACAAGGTGAGCTTTCTGTCTAATACGCAGAATGTGCGCCTTGGTGGATTGATCGCCGTTCTAGGGGGCAGGGAGCCTTATGAGTACATTTTAGGCGGTCTTATGCAAGACGGGTTCGTAGAGCGAACAGGTGGCGCTCTAAGGCTGACTGACAGGGGCATCAGAGAAAAGGACAGGCTGATGACGCTGGCGGGGCTGATGTTTGAAAAAGATCGATAGCGCCTTATCGAAAAGGCTCACCAGCTATCCAGCAAACCAATGACCATCTGGTGCCTTCTGTCAGCGGTGTCACCCGATGCGGCAAATAGGACGGGAACGCTACGGCAGTTCCTCGATCTGGGCTGATGTGGCTCTCGCCATCCGTGAAGAACGCAAGATCACCACCTTGGTAATCGTCATTCAAAAGAATAGAAATGCTGATTTTTCTAGTTGAAGAATCACCAAGGCCAATGTCCAAGTGCCAATCATAGCCCTGCGACGGCGCGGCATATTTCAAAAGTTGTGGCCGCTCAAGCAGTCCAGTCAGGTTGAAGTTGAATTGCTTGTTGGCTTCAATCGCGCAGTTAACAATCAGTTCATCCACCCATTTGAAATATTCATCGATGACGAACACCTCAGTTTGTCGGACGTTCATTTCAACCACGTTGGTGTTGTCATGTTGAATGCGCCCCTGCATCGCAATATTTTTTGAATCTTCGTGCAGGCGTATGAGTGCGTCACAGGTTTTTTTATTGATCTGATCAGCCGCCATGACCCCCACATCAAGCTCACGCAATTTCGGTGGAATAGCTAAAGCCATCTAATTCTCCTTATAAAATATATGTCTGGAAATCTGACGCACTGGACGCTTTGTTTCAGCCCAATCAGGTTGAACATAATCAGCGTGATAATACACCGCTCCATTCGTCGGATCATAAATCTGCTTATGATAAACCCCCCACGCAATAGATGTGGCCCAGTGCAAGGCATCTTCATCTGTTGGCTTGTCGGATTTGCCGTCGCAATAAAAACTGAACTGACATTGGTGCCTGATCGGCAGATCGGGCTTGGCGGTGTATGTTTCGCCTTCTGTCACTACGCCGCAAACCGTGTCAGGGAAATCATCGCTCTCAACTCTGTTCATGATTACATGAGCAACGGCGACTTGCCCAACAGTCGGCTCACCTCGTGCCTCAAAATATATAGCCATTGCCAGACAGGTTATTGGTTCAAGGAACATGACCATCACCCAAGCCCAAGCATTTGCGATATGGTCACGCATTGTTTCATCGGGTCATAAATGTAGTCATTACAGGACAACAGTTTGTTCATGACAATTATGAACAACATCATGGTCACAAGATACAGCCCGAAAGCAAAAGCCAATATTGTCATAAGCCGAAAGAACCAACTAACGCGTAACATTAGACTCTCCCTGTCAGAATAGAATGACCCCTGCCTTTCAAACATCGATTCAACATCACATCCTGATCTAAGACGGCCTTCTGCCAGATAGTCAAGTTATCGGCCAGAAGCTGTTTGCATTCCATAACGTCACGCTGATAAACGGCAGCTTTGTCGCCACTACTCCTCAGATCAACCAGCGGTGCATAGCTACTGCAAGCGCCAAGACACAAAGCCGATAATACCACAAGCCCCTTCATGATCTTACCCTCACCATCATATCAACAAACTCGTTGAATCGTTCTTGGGTCATCCAATGATAGGGCGAGTCGGGCGCTAACATCACATCATTGGGGTCAACACGATTGACACAACGATGGCTTGCCTTTCGGATGCCTTCCTCATCTTCATGAATGTCTGGCTTGTAGATGTATCCCTTGCGCGAATACTCAGGTGCGTTGTGCCAACTTATCATCGTTCTTCTCCATCAACAGTTTTATTGTCAAGGCCATTCGTGGTGTTATGACTCTACTACCCCCCTCAAGTCGTGAGATCATCGCGCGGGTTGTGTAGCCAAGAAGTTTCGCCATCTCTGTTTGAGATAGCCCTAGCCCTAATCGGATTGTTTTGAACTCGTTAGGCGTCATGTTAAATCCTCTGGAAAGCCATCTGGCGATCTCTCAGGAAATGCTCCATGTCTGTAATCAGATTAAACAGGGTCACACATTCATCCTCTGAAAGATGGCTTATGGCGGTTTGAATAATATCAGGGCGTGGGTTTGCCGCTATGAGCCGTAAAGACTCCCTGAACCTCTGGGTGCCAACAGGCATATCGTCAATGTGAATCGGTGATGTCATCTTCATGGTTCCTTTTAGTTTGCCTTTGGGCGTGAGATGACGGTTTGGTTAACGCCGTCATATACTGCGTGGTCTTTGACGGTAGCCTTGATCGTGATGGTGTCGTCCTTGTCACCAAGGTCGGCACTACCGAAATACTTGAAAACGTCGCCCTGTTCATTTTCAAGGATTGTCAAAAGTGAAACGCCAAAATGTGTTTCAATCGCTTTGACAAATGTGATTGTGGCGGTGATGTCGATGCGGTCTTTGATGTTGCCAACGTGATTCGACTTGTTGCGCTTGGCCTCAAGCTCTTCCTGACGCTTTTGTTCAGCCGCCTTGTTGGCATCAACCACGGCCATGAACTCGTCGCGGCGCAACAGAACCTGTTGCCTGATGGCCTCTTTGACCACATCAGCGCATGGCGCATCAATGTTGCCGTTGAACATCCAGTTGACAAAATATTCGACGGGAACTGACGCAATCTTTTGGCCAGAGTATTTGCCCCAAGGCATTCCACCGTTTCTGGCAACTCTGATCATTCCAACGCGCTCTGGGTCACATTCGCCCCAAGTTTCAAATTTATGTCGGCTAAGGTCTTCAACAGTGTCGAGAAGATCACAAGGATTATCGCCTCGCTCTGCGATCACAGTCCGTGCTTTGAGAAGAGCGGTTTGAGCATCTTTGGAAAGATTGCAGATATGAACAGTTCTCTCGTCACCATAAGGGTCATAGCCGTCGCGCATCCGCAAAGTGAAGATGCCGTTGCCTTTACCAGTGGCGATAAAATACTTGGCGGTGTCGATGTCGATTGCGTGGTCAGTCATTGGTCAGTTCTCCGTGGTTGCGAATCGTGGTTGTTCAATACTGCGATTTTGCCACTAACTGTTTACCATTGTCAACAGTCAATTCAATCAGCCCCATGTTTGCCAAGACCTCATCACGGTGCTTGCAACGAACCGCATAGAAATCTTTTTTCGTTACTGGATTCTCCATTTCTATGAACGTGCTTTTGTGCATGTCCCAATACATCGAAAGGATGTCGTCGTGTTCATCCACATCCTCTTTTGGTATTCCACCAGCTATCAGCTTGGCGCGTAGCTCACGCAACATCTCTAACTGCTTTGGTAGTGCGTTTGGGTGAAAGCAGTGAACCGCATTCAATGCTGTCCACAAAATCATGGCTTTGTCGTAGGGAAGTTGTCCCAGATTGATAAAGCCGTTGCTTGCATATTTTGCCATTATGTTCTCCGTCAACAGTTGAAGACGGGGCTACAAAGCCCCGCCTGATTAGGTTTTATTTTGGTTCCCAATAAGCTGATCCACCGCTCTCACACTGGCGCATTAGATGAGCCTTATTTGTGCCGCTAGATAAATGGACATGGGCCAGTTCAGCCAAGCATCCCATGCCCTTCATCAGAACCACATACTCAATGACATTGCCTGTGAGCCAGCCGTCGTCGCTTTTGTAACGCTCCAAGACTTTCCAGCCTTTGCCTTTAGCATCAGCCAAGAGTTGATCCATTCTTTCGGTATCAAAATTTCGGATGTTGGTCATTTCATTCTCCGTGGTTGGGGGTGGGGCTGTTAAGCCGCCACCCAGTTGTTGTGTTCAGTTAGCCAAGTCATGGCGTTGTTGCGCTCAACCAGTTGAATTTGAAAAGCGCACAACTTTGCGATGGTCGGCTCGACAGCGATCAGCTTGTGGTAATCGCTGGTAACCTTGACAGCCCTGTCAAATTTCGCGGTTGCGTCGGCAAGGTTGCCGATCTCGTCAACCCGAAAGCAAGTGCCATCTGCCTTGAAAAGTCTAAGCTCAAAGTAGGTCATTTCATTCTCCGTAGTTGTTGATTAAACCTGAGTCCATTTGCCATCGAGTTTGGCAAACTCTGCTACCACCTGTGACGGCTGACCCCAATCCCGCTTAATCAAACGGGCGCGGATAACCTTGCCGACACGAGTTTCAACTCCCTGACCACCAGTGATCCAGCCGCCGCGCTCAACCTTGTCCCACTCAATCAGGTGGTTCTTGATCTTGCCAGCCTTGTCACCACGCACATAACGGGGCAGAGCCTCAATCATTTCAGCGGGAAAAACTTTAGCGGCGTACTCAGCGCCAAAGTCTGAAAAGAGCCATGCTTCTTTGGTGGTGATTTCTGCGTGGTTGGCCATTTAAGTCTCCGTGGTTTGCGATTCTCTAGAATCTAATCTTTATGGTTACTATTGTCAACACCATCTAATAAAAAAGACCCCGCCAGAAGCAGGGCCAGTTTAGGGAGGAAAGCCCATGCTAGTCTGATTCGATCAAAATCCACAACCGATAGATCAGAGCTTTACCGCCCTGTGATTCGCAGACAGACTGCGCCACGCTTCAATCTTAGCTTCTGCCGCCATCCGCAGAAATCTTTTCTTCTCATCTTCCTCAACTGCAATCCGCAAGATGTCTAAATGCTGAATATACCGCTCATCAGAATAGGCTTCACGCTCTTGGGCAGAGACGGGCTTGTCCTTGTGTTCAGCCATGATCATCGCTTTCAGCGACTTTCGGTATTCTTCCAAATAAATTCTGTAAGCCCTACTTTTGGCGGCATCCTCTGCGTTGTCACGCAACCAATCAACGGCCTTCTCAATATCAGCGTCGAGAATCATTTTTCTGCCTTCGTACTGTCCAGTTGTACAGTGGGCAATCGAATATTTGCGCGGCCCGTGAAACATCATTTTCTTTCCTTGTGAGGGCTATTTTCCCAGAAGAATTCAGCGTTTTGTTTCCCAGTGTCAGGGTTGCCAGTTTGCTCATCAAAAAACGCAAGCTCATTCCCACGCTTGTGAAGCATGATGTGATGGCGCAAACACAGAGGCACGACATTTCTGTCAGTGGCCTTTAGCCCCGCGCCTCTGACGCCTTCCCACGGCTTCAGCAAGTGGTGTGCCTGTATCGGCCCCAAGCAGTCCCTGTTAGCTAGAAGGATACACTGTTGCGAGTGTATCCATTTCAAGTGCTTTTTGTTCTGGTAGCGTTTGCCCATCAGAACGGGATATCATCGACACCATCCAGATCAGGCGTTTCTGCCACCACAGGGATTGATTGCGTTTCCTGCTTGGGCCTAGCCATGCTGATGGCTGTCATGGGTGTGCCATTGTTGCTGGTCTTTTTTCGCGCCCAGACATTCATTTTGCCGTGGCCGATGTCGATGCTTCCTTGCGAGTCAAAATCCTTGTCTGCGTCTGCCTCAAACATCACCCCGACCTGTTTGTGAATTTCAAACACGGTGTTGCCTTTGGCAGTCGTACATTTGACGATGATGACGTTATGCTCTTCACCTTCAATGTCTATCTTGCCCTGCCTGACAACCTGTGAGCCGTTAGCTGGAAACAGTAGTCCAGAATTAGTGTTGTCGTATCCTTCACTCATATCAACTTCTCCTGTTGTGAATCTTCAGCCAGCGGCGTCCAAGCAATATCAAAGAGCCTGTATGATTTGCCTGTCACTTTACCCGTGACGGTCTGGCCTAACGTGGTTTTGAGGTTTTTCAACTCGTCAATCGTTAGTGTCATCGATTGATCGCCATGCAATATTTTCAAGCCCCCCTTCTTGATGGCGGCGTCAACCTCATAGTCGCGTACTGAAACAAATTTGCCCTTCCAGAGCTTGGTTACCTTCTTGGTTTTCATGACATGCCCAGCCCGTCTATAGATTCTAACATCTTGGCCTTCTGGGCCTCTGTAATCTGATGATGTGGCACCTCTGACCTGATGCGCTTGACCTCTGAGATATTCAGAGGATTAGCTTTGCGTCGATTAACGTCTGCGGCAGAACCGTGGTTCTTCATGTGTCGGCCCCAAGTCTTGACCTCTTGGAAACGCGCAGACTCATCGTTCCCATCGAAAACCCGATATGGTGGCCCCGAATAGTCAAAGGCCGCTGTAGAGGCTTTATTGGGCGTTGCAGGCGGTGATATTATGTTGTCGCCCGATCTACCATGAGCGATGTTGCCATCGTCCTCAAAATCGGCCTCAAGATTCAGCATGGCCTGAATATGATAGCGGCGCATATAGGTGATCCCTGACCCGATTTCCTGCGGCTTGGTGGCGCTGTCTCCGATAGCGGTATCTGACTGCATCCATTGCCCACTAGAGATGTGGACAAGGGTGGTGCTGAGAATATTGAACGTGCCGTCAAACGCAGTGCTATAGAACACCTCGACGCCATTCTCCCACAGGGAATCCTTGCAGGCGTTGAATATGTCATCAAGCGTCGAGTACATATGCGGCTTGCCAGCTTTGCTTTTGAAATAAAAATTCTGACCGTTCTTCTCCAATTCCTTGAAACCCTGACGGGCCGTGTGTAAAGCGGTCAGAAGCTCGTTGATTTTTTCACTACATTTCATTTTGCATCTCCATCTGCCAAACGTCTTTTGCAATGTTCTTCATTGTTTCTGACCACATCCAGTGATCAAGGTCGGGATAGACAAGCTGACAACACTCTATGATGTCGTCCGAGTGAGACAGCACGGTTTTCAGGCCGTTGGCGGCTGTCTCCAACTGTCTGATGTGATATTCTGGATTTGGTATTTTGTAAGAAAGCACCTCTTTCGGGGTGACGTAATCAATCCATGCCTCTCGCCGTGTAGCCAGCGCATAGAGCGAACCCTGACGGCTGGCGGCGTTGGTCAATGATGACACCGCCCTGCCGACAGTCTTGATATCGCGCACCTTGTCATCATACAGAAGATCAAAATATCCAAGAAAAGGCACATCGATGTCGCCAATGCTGACCCTGACCCTGCCTTGTTCCTCTACAGGCGTCTCATCGATGGCCCGATAAAACTTAGTGCCTACCTCAACGTATTTTGAAATGTTGTCCCGCTCTTTGCCAATCTTCTCTGAATCATGTTCGTTGCTGGCTTTAGTCTGATAGTCATCAAAGACGCTCAAAGCATGATCAACTAGTTCATCATGACTGGTGTCAGGCTCAAATACTGCTTTGGTGATTGCGCGGTCAGCGGCTGATCCCCGCCATGCAGACGGCCCCGCCTCGTTGTCAGTCAGCCCTGCAATCTTCAAGAGGCATAGGGCTGGCTGGCTGATCCACAGGTTGATTGTGGATGGTGACAAATGACGCACATTGTGCTTTTTGAATACTGATTTCATTTTGTTGGTCCTCGTGGTTGAACCATTAGCCTTAATTTGCGCGGTTACTAATGTCAACTTTATTTTTGCCGTTTAGGATTTTTTATGCGCCGCAACAAATACAATGCTCAAAAAACAGTCATCGATGGTATCACTTTTGACTCAAAGAAAGAGGCGGCAAGGTATAGTGATCTCCTGCTGTTGGAAAAGGCTGGACACATATCCAACCTGAGACTGCAACCTGAGTTTCCGTTGATGGTGAATGGCACAAAAATCGGAAAGTATGTGGCCGATTTCAGCTATGTAACCAAGTCAGGAAATCGAGTCATTGAGGATGTGAAAAGCAAGGCAACGATGACATCTGTCTATCGGCTCAAGAAAAAGATATTAGAAACATATGACCCGCCCGTAGTCATCACAGAGTATTTTTGATAGGCTAAATCAGCCAGATGGCGTTTAACCTAGTCCATACGGGCTTCAACGAGTTTGTATTTATGGTTGACCCAGTTACGGCGATGGCTACCGCAAGCGCGGCTTTCACCACCATCAAAAAGGGTTTTGCAATAGGGCCGCGCTCCCCTCTGACTTAGTTTAGAGGGGGGCGTGGCAAGCAGGACGCGATGTAGAATCTATGATGTCCGATATCGGGCGGTGGATGGGCGCGCTCAGTGATCTCGACCAAGCAGAGCGAGAGGCCAAGAACCCCCCGATTTTCAAAAAACTGTTCGCTGGCAGATCAGTGGAAGAAGAGGCGATGTCTATCTTCGCCTCTAAGCGCAAGGCCCAGCAACAGCGTGAAGAGCTTCGGCAATTCATACAGCTTACTCTAGGTCAGAAAGCGTGGACGGATTTGATTGCAACAGAGGCCAAGATCAGGAAGCAACGTCAAGAAACACTCTATGCCCAGCGTGAAAAGCGCAGAAAATTTGTCGAGATTTTCGCTTGGATTTTTTTGGTAATTTTGGGTGGGGGTGTTCTCATTGGATTTGTGTTGCTCTTGAAGGCGCACACAGCAAGCGCCGCCGACATCATGACCACCTGTAGGAAGGCTAAGTGCGAATCAGTGAACAAGAACACCATGATTTGCGTTTACAGAGGCGCAAACAACACCGTCGAATCTATGGTGTTCAAAAAGTCGGATCACATCCCACACGAGTTTCAATGCAAGTATGATCCAAATGCCAAGAAAGAAATGACTGTTCAGGAGACTCTCAAGGCAATCAAAGAGGCAATGGAATGACTAAGAAATTTGAAAAGGACACCGAATATGCTCAGTATGATCTGGACGGCGATGGTGAAATCACAGATGAAGAACTCGCCCACGCCAAAGAAATTAGGCAGGCTGAACACGAACTGCGGAAACTACGGGCGCAACGTCGGATGGCCACGGCAACCTTGGTCGGAATGGGTGCGTTCACAGGCGCGATGTTCGTCGTGTCAGTCGAGCGGGTGCAGGCACTGGCTGATTTGAGCAACCTTTTCTACATTTCGGGCGCTGGTATTGTGGGCGCATTTATGGGCGCATCTGCTTGGATGTCACGCAACAAGTGAGGTGGCACAAAATCAAACGAACCAAAAAATTTGACACCCGCTATGACAAGCCAAAGCAGAAGGTGCATCAAGCGCATCATTGTCAAATATGTGAAACAGAATTTGGCTCATTCTCTTTTGACTTTGGGAAAACATGGTACTGTTTCCACCACGCAGAAGAGGGAAAGCGTAGGTGTTCCAGAAATTAGCTCAAACTTTTTTAAGGGAACTGAGCTTTGCCCACAGATCGATCCAATGTTGCATCGGGTGAATCGAGCCTAGAGATTTCTGGCCTTGTGTCGCGCGAAAGGAAAGCGCTGGACGTGGGCAAACCTACTGCCCCCCGCCGCCACGGAGTGTTCCCCCCTATTTCGTTTTTGCCTTCAACTCATAGTCATGGATAATGGTGCCTAAAGCGGGGTCACCGACTTTCATCTCACCTATCCATACCCGCTTCTTCACGTTGCCCCTCGCGTCTTTGAGGGTGCGCCAGTGTCCGCGCCGCCAATGTTCCCGCTTGGGTGTGCCATGCCCCGTGAACATCTGGTCATATATGCGCTTGCCGCGCGGCTTGGGCAGATTGATCGTGACCACCTTGTATTCATTTTTCGGAACCTTGCGGCCAAACTTGATTTGATCGATTTGTTTTGCTGGCTGAACTGTTTCATGGGCTATCAGATCATAGTTCAACAGGCCCAGCAACGCGATCAGGAACCGTCCATCACCAGCTTGAGACATCAGCGCCCGTGCCTTGTATTCAGTCATTTCACGGGGCGTCCAGCCTTCATCAAACTTTCTGGCTGGCATCGACCAATGCATCGGGGCGCTTTGTACTTGCATGAAACAGCGTTCCAGCGCGGCGTCCATCTTGCCTTTCTTTTCCCACTCATCCAGATACCAAGCGCCGATCAAAGCTGATGATGTCATGTCCATGTCCATTTCAAAGGCGCGATCATCTGGTACAGATGCATCAAACTTTTGATCTAGTTCATGATGCGTGAATGGCCCGTCGTTGGACATATAGAACCCAATAGGCATCCCCACCACCTGATCAGCCCTTGGGCCTTTGACGTTTTTGGTTTCATCAAAGTCATCTCTGACCACCATGTAGTTTGTGAACATGGGCTGGCCGTTGATCTCCATGATGTGATAGCCGATTCGATCTGCAACATCGGCCTTGGACTCGTCATGCGGCAGGCCAGCCTTTTTCATTTCGCGGTTGATGATGTCCTGCCTAAAGTCTTCATCCCACTCAATCCACATGTTGCTGAAGCACGGCTTGGCACGCTCCAGCATGTTAACCAATGTTTGCGGCTTGGACAGTGAAGCCAAGTATGCATGTTCGACTAGACTATTGCTCACCACAAACTTTTGCGATGTCGCGATGTTGGCCTGTACGCTACGACGCATTGCCTCTGAATACTTGCCTTGCTGATATCCGTAGATGCCCCGCTTGGGGTTTGCCAAGGCGGTCAATAGCACGTTGGACAGGGTGGGGCGTGTGGCCCCAATAGCTGTCTTAAGCGATGATATGGCTTGATCGTACTTATCTTTCATGGCTCACACCTCGTTCATTGAAGCGGCGCGTTTCAAGACACGGGCGCGTTCTTTTTGACTCAGGCCAGATATGACATTCAGCACCTTGATTGCATATTGGCGCTCATGCTCTGCCTTGAAAGTTTGATTGCGCGGCTTGGACAGACCCAGCTTTGCGAGTGTCTCAGGATTCAGTTCGTCAAATTTGATGGTCATTTCGTTCTCCACTAGATTGGTCATTCTCTGCGATTCTACTCTCACTGTTTACTATTGTCAACAGCCAAATCATCGTGGTAGTCATCACGATAGTCGATAATTTAGAAAAGTTGTTGCGACGGGCCTAAAAAATCTATTAGTGTCTTTCAACCACGATGACCAATGGAGATGAATATGAGTTGGGATGCCCTGAAAATTGCGGCCTCATCGCGTTGCAGAACGCCTACAGCCAAGCTCGTCTTAATCATGCTGGCGAACTACGCTGATGAGAACTATTCAAGCTATCCATCAAATTCAAAGCTATCCGACTTGTGCGGCTGTGATGAGCGCACCATCAAACGTGCGATCAAAACTCTTGTCGAGGATGGCCTTGTGAGGGTGACGCCACGCTTTAGTAAGGACGGTAAACAGACCAGTAACAGCTTCACAATCATCACGAACAGGGGTGACAAAAATGACGGGGTGGGGGTGACAAAAATGCCCCCCAATACTATCAGAGATATACCCGTTATTAAGGAATCAAAGAGGGGTGACAAAAATGTCTATCCCAAGGAATTTTTAGAGTGGTGGGATTTATATCCACGCAGCGACGGCTCCAAGAAAAAGGCTTTTGAAGCATGGGTCAAAGCCCAGCCTTTGATTGACCAAGACGATCTTGTGAGCGCGACCAAGATGTTCGCAAGAGCCTGCCACGGCAAAGACAAGACCTACATTGCCCACGCGACCACTTGGCTAAATCAAAGGCGTTGGGAAACCGTGCAGGAAGCACAAGCAATAACCACGAACCGCAACCAATTAGCAGGATGATGACTGATGCAGGAGTTAATTGATCAAGGAATCCGATTACGTTCTTATTCAGAGGGTGATCACAAAACGACATGCCCCCAATGTTCAAGCGGTAGGCGCAACAAAACAGACCCGTGCCTATCGGTCACCATTAAACCTGATGGGGGCGTCGTATGGAAATGCCATCACTGTGAGTGGGTTGGTGGGGCTGGCGGGGCTGAAAGGCCCGTGTACGGGCGTCTGAGGGCGTTTAAAAGGCCATCCAAGCCAGAAGGTCAGTCTGTAAACGATCAGGTGGCGTCGTGGTTTGCAAAACGGGGCATCTCGCAGTCTACGGTTTCACGATTCCAGATTTACAGATCAGAACAGCATCTGGGCAATGGGCCAGAGGGGTGCGTGTCGTTCCCCTACTACAAAGACGGTGAACTGGTAAATATCAAGCACCGCACCAAAGACAAGCGATTCCGTCAGGAAAAGGACGCCGAAAGGACGCTTTACAATATCGATAGCGTCAAGGCTCACTGGGACAAGAGCGGCTCCAAAGAGGTGATCTTCGTTGAGGGTGAGATGGATGTGCTGTCTCTTGTAGAGGCTGGGTTTGACCATGTGGTCAGCCTGCCTGATGGCGCACCAAAAGAAGCCAAGTTCGATGCCAATGATAAGCGGTTTGCGGCACTGCAAAATTGCGAATGGCTCAACAATGCTGAAAAGGTCATTCTAGCTGGCGATTGTGATGCCGCAGGGAAGGCACTACAGCTTGAACTAATCCACAGATTTGGAAAGGATCGTTGCTGGACTGTCGAGTGGCCTAATCTACACGATATTCAAACCAAAGACGCCAATGAGTGTCTGGTTCACCACGGCGCAGAGGTGGTGGTCGAGGTCATCGAAAACGCCACGCCGTTCCCCATAGATGGAATCTACACGGTCAAAGATTATCAGCGTGAGGTGCAGGACATCTATTCTGGCAATGTCCAGAAGGCGATCAGCACAGGGTTTGATAATCTTGATCAAATCTACAAGGTGATGCCATCGACATTCTGTCTGGTGACAGGGGTGCCAAATCATGGAAAATCCAACTTTCTGGATCAGCTAACCGTGAATCTAGCCCGTAATGAGGGGTGGCGGTTTGCGGTCTTCAGCCCTGAACACTCAACGGCAAATCACATCAGGCGGTTATCAGAGAAGGTTGTTTGCAAGCCATTTGACGATGGACCCAGTGACCGCATGACCCGCGAGGAGTTGGGTGATGCCATGATGTTTCTGGATGAAAAATATTATTTCATCGAAAGCCGCGACACGATCCCAAGCATTGACTGGCTATTAGGCAAGGCCAAAGCGGCCTGCCTGCGGCATGGTGTGAAGGGGATTGTCATTGATCCTTATAATGAAATTGATGCCAGCCGTGAGGGCAACAAGCGGGAAGATGAGCATATCAGGGATTTGATATCGGCCTGCAAGCAGTTCTGTCGGAGCCATAACGTCTGTATGTGGATGGTTGCCCACCCAGCCAAAATGCAACGAAATCAAGAGGGTATCATCCCGCCGCCAAGCCTGTATGATGTAAGTGGGTCAGCCCATTGGAACAACATGACCGATGTGGGGCTGGTGATACACAGGGATTTTGAAACCGATCAGACTAGGGTGATAACCCGAAAGGTGAGGGAACAGGGTCTATATGGGGCGATAGGTGAGGCTTACTTCAATTATGATGTCACCCAGCATGTCTACCACCCAGTCATGGGAGTGTTGTGATGATGGCTTCAGGATTTGAAAAGCTCCAAGAGCTTAAAGACAAGATGTTGGCACCTCTGTTTGAAAAGCGGCGTCACCTTGGCTGTGAAGCATGTGGCCACACCTTTTATGGCTATTACACAAAAGAGCCACAAACGGTGTTTGATTTTGCAGTCACCCTTGAAGAAGGGGCATCTGTTTTTCTCCCGCCATGCCCAATTGAGTCGTGCGGCATGGGAACCGCAGGCATCTATGATGCTCAAACAGCACTGCATCACTTTCTGAAACGCAAAGAAAAAGAACGCAAGAAAGCAGAGCGTAAAGCAAAAAAAGATGCGGAACCTGTAAGGGTAAGCAAAAAGCTGACTTACTCAAACAAGCAATCCTTTAATGATAGGATTGATCACCTAGCCGCGAATCCAGATGAAATGACCAAGTATGAGATCATGTCGTCTTACTTCATGGATCAAGTGTTTTGGAAAAAGTTTGGTGCGGGATGTCACACGCTTGAATCCAGACATTTCACGATCAAGAAGCGCCTTTGGGATGGCACATATATGAGCAATTCTGGAAAAACACGGATGGGCGGGTTTACTGCCTACTTTGAGGTAACAAATAATCAAACTGGGAAGGTGAGGGAAGTTGGGACAAAATCTGTAAATGCCGCTTTAGACAGAAGAACAAACAGAAGGAATGACTCTGATAGAAACTTTGGTCTTCCAAACAGTAGGGGGTACAGATGAGATCATTAAATCTTGGACAGAATCTGGCCGTGTGGTATCATTCGCCCGATCCAGCAGCATCTCCACGTTGTTGTGGTCTTCGTGGTTGCAAGGGGGAGTTTGGTCGCTTCCCCTTGCTTTCGTTCAATTGACAGATTCGTCATGCGAATGATAATCTCGAAATTGACTTGGGCCGTTACTCAACTTGTAACTTTAACCAAATCTGCGAACCGTCTTGCGGTTAGTTTTTGGTGTCGGTGGCAAGATTTTGTGTTTCGACAGCGGCTCAAGTCACCACCCCACACAGCGGCGGTCAATGCCAAGGTCAGGGTGTTCCGCTATGTACCACACGACCAAATCCCCCAATATGAGCGCATGGGCTATGTTTGCCCCACCCCAATCAAGGGGCATCACGGATTCTGGTCAGTAATCATGGAGCGGCGCGATGATAATCCACGGTGACTGCTTAGAGGAAATGAAGAAGCTGATTGATGACGGCGTAAAGGTAGATGCCGTCGTCACTGATCCCCCATATCACCTCACATCCATTACGGAGCGGTTTGGCAAAGAAGGCTCTGCCCCAGCCCAGCATGGCACAGACGGGGCGTTTGCAAGGGCGTCACGCGGCTTTATGGGCAAAGAATGGGACGGGGGTGACATAGCGTTTCGCGCAGAGACATGGGCCTTATGCTTTGAGCTATTGAAAGCAGGGGGGCATTTACTGGCGTTCTCTGGTAGCCGCACATACCACCGCATGGCCGTCGCAATAGAGGATGCAGGGTTTGAAATCCGCGACCAGATCATGTGGATATATGGCTCTGGATTCCCCAAAAGCCTGAATATCGGCAAGGCGATTGATAAGGCAGAGGGCAATGAGAGAGAGATTGTCGGGGAAATGAGAGCGGGTAAAAACGCATTGATGGGGGGCTTATCAAACAATCATAACAATCAAACAAGGCTGAGTGTGACAAAAGGTGAATCTGAATGGGAAGGCTGGGGAACAGCATTGAAGCCAGCCCATGAGCCTATAGTGCTTGCAAGGAAGCCAATCTCTGAGAAATCCATAGCAGATAACGTGGTCAAGCATGGGACAGGGGCGTTGAATATTGATGGGTGTCGGATAGACTCTGATAATCATGCGAAAAGTAGAATAAGAAAGGCAGGGTCAGAGTTTGGTCAAAATTCTGGTTGGAATGACCATGAAAATGTAGACACATTCTATGACCCGTCAGAAGGCAGATATCCAGCAAACGTAATCCACGATGGCCTGCAAGAAGAATGGGCCAGATATTTCTATTGCCCCAAGACATCAACCGTAGAGCGTGAGGAAAGTGTCACCTTGAACGGGCAGGACAGAAACAACACCCACCCCACAGTCAAACCCGTGGAGCTAATGAGATATCTGTGCAGGCTTGTTACACCTAAAGATGGAACGGTGCTTGACCCGTTTATGGGTAGTGGGTCAACAGGTCTGGCGGCAAAAACAGAAGGCATGGAGTTCATTGGTATAGAGCGCGAACAGGAATATTTCGATATAGCCACAGACAGAATCAACAAGACATGGGTTCAACCAGACCTTCTGTGATGCCTAGCGATACCACATCTTGTTGTTGATACTGGAAAACAGATCAAAATATGCCTATAGTGCAGGAATATTTACGGCTCAATTTTCGTGGTACTAAAAAAAGATGGCCGAAAAACCCAAGCGACCAAGGGGTAGACCACCCAAGCCAAAGG
>TARA_R100001440_G_scaffold39562_2_pt1 | contig 21399 bp, 49 predicted proteins | sample TARA_R100001440 | Tara Oceans TARA_R100001440 (sample SAMEA2622112) | marine metagenome | biome: marine biome (ENVO:00000447); feature: surface water layer (ENVO:00002042); material: "saline water (ENVO:00002010), including plankton (ENVO:xxxxxxxx)" | depth 5 m
TATCCTTAACCTTGGCGTAGATGATCCCATCATCGCAGGCCCATATCATTACAGGATTCAGCCTCTTGTCACATAGCTTTACCAACTTACGTATCGCTATAGGCAAAGGGTATGCCTGTGATAACACACGCAGCCTACCCTTCACCTCAGCGTAAGCGACTAAGCCATTGTCCTTATCAAATACTTTGTAGTCTACATCGTTAGGCCCGAGCTTCTTAGCGGAGCCACCAAAGACATTCACAAATGTCTCAATGGCCTTGCGTTCCCTCTTTAAATCTTCCTCGGACTCAAACCTCATTACTCGTTAGGGATGTAGATATAGATAGGTAATCCCTCCCCCTTGCTACCGGCAATGTTATAATCGAAATGCTCAATGGCATCTATCTCCGTCATATCATCCTCCGCAATAAGCTTGTCTATTATCTTGTTGGCATCCATCACTAGGATCAGGTTGTCCCTCTCTACACCTACAACACAGTCCTCAAATCCTGTGGGGTATAAGAATGTTTCATCGGGATACTCTTCTGTAATTTGTTCTAATATACTTCTTGACATATTTAATTTAATTTATCGTGCTCCTCTGCGTGACAACGTGAGCATAGCACCTTACATTTTTTTATTTCTTCTACAATTCTTTTTCTTCCATAGCCGTTATGGATAGCATCGGATACACTAAAGAGCTTATTGTCTTTGTCGTGATGAAATTGTATTGCCCTTGGGCTGAAGGACGGGTGTGTAAGATGTGAGTATCCGCACCTTTCACACGCAAGATTCTTTTTAATGTTCCTATACCAATCATTTTTATTCTTCTTGTATTTTTTCTTTACCTTTCTATAGCACTCAATACAGGTTCTTCTTAGGTGCTTCTTGCCATTCTTTATCCCTGCTGACCAATACTCAGTCACCGGCTTGCTCTCGTTGCACCTAACACAGGTCTTACACTCCATCGGTTAGTGACTGCTTTAAGTCTTGTAGCTTTATTAGGCACTCGTCTATCTCACTAACACACTCTTCGATATCTCTATCTATTAGATGTTCATATACGTTATCCATATGGTCGTGTAGCTGACACATAATGTGATTTATATGTGTAACCCTACCCGCATCAATGGATGGTATTGACATTGCCTATAGTTTGTTTTTATATTCCATTCACTAGAGTGGTAAGTTTCTTACTAAATTTGTGTACGTTGTACTTATGCACCCTACTCTTTATTATCTTTAGTAGAGGGGCATACTCTCCGTACTCTTTGATTGTCGAATGTAAAGATTTTATTTCTTTTTTCAAAGCCTCGTTCTTAATTTTTAAGGCCACCACCTCGTTGTACCATATGTCATCAGGAGTAAATTTTATTACCTTATTTGGTTTGTAAACCTTATCGACTTCCAATTTAAAGTCCTCATAACACTGCTTGTATTTGTACTTAAGTATATTATCTTGACGCATATATATGTTCAACATCCTTAGGCTATGGATTACAGTGGCGTGATGCATATCAAGTGAATCTGCAATATTTTTTTTGCTGTATCCAAACTCAAAAAGTATCTTAAAATATATAGACCTACCATCTATAAAGTTTCTGTGCCGGTCTCTCTTTCTTATGTCGGCATTACATCTAGCGTTTACTATTGTAACTAATATTCTCTCTAGCTTTTTATTTTTTTTCATTTGATTTAATTTTATCAGGTTACATATTAAGAGAGAGGTTTAGGCTTTCGATCCTTGCCTCTGTCTCCTCTTTATCTTCACACCTTGTTAGTATCTTGTTTGAATTAATGTAGTCTAGGTATCTATCACAGTCTATCTCTCTCACAGATAAGAATGTGGTGACACCCTCTTCCTCTTTCAAGTATTCAACCTCAAAGAAGTATGGAACATCGTGCTTTACTACACCTCCCACACATTGAGAGAAGTGGTTTAGTTTTTTGAGGCACGGCTCGAAGTAGTCTATTTGAAGTATAATCTCTTCTGAGTATTCATAGTCTAGGTTCGCTAGCTCTAGTATCACATCAGCATCTATGTCGTAGTATACTTCTTCAGCCTCTATATATTTCCGTATTGAATCCATAATCCTCTAGCTCCTTTAGTCTGTATTCCTGTAACTTAGACACCTTCCCTGAGGGTCTTTTAATCTCGCTGAACAAGACATTTGAGTTTGGTGGTATGGCTATTAGGTCAGGTATTCCGTTCTTGTTTGTCTTCACAAGCTTGATAACATAGTAGCCTTTAGATTCTAATTCCTTGATTCTTTTTGATTGAATTTGTTGTTCAGTCATCCATACAAATGTACGAATTCCTTTTTAAAATAATTAACTGTATACGTCTTCTTCTTTGAGACGGCCTTGTAGATATCATCCTCGATACCTCCATCGCTGAACACCCAATACACATCGCTCTCAAGCCTATCCTTTGTTGTCATCCGATCTCGGCTCTGCCAATATGATGTGGCACTGAAGTCAATGTTGTAGTACACAAGTGCGTCTGCCTGACGTAGTGATATCCCCTCTCGCCCTGACACTATCTGTAGTGCTATACTCTTGTCTGTGGTATTGAATTCTTCAAGCTTTGTTGTCAGTAGCTCCTTACCAAAGGTATCCTTCAGTGCGGTTAGTTCCTCCTTGAACTTGTAGAAGATTCCTATCTTCTGTCCCTTGAACCTATCACGTATGAACTCAGCCTTTGTATGGTCTAGTACCATCGACTTTCCACTCTCAAACTTTATGGTGCCGGAGTATATCTGATGTAGCTTTGACATCAGCTTTACCGGGGTGTCTGCAAGTATCACCTCATCACTACCCTCTACAACTAGGTCTCTGTCAAGCCTCTTAGCAAGCCTATACGTCTCGTCTCTGAGCTTTACTCTAAGGATGTGTTCCCTTGTGTCCACCTTGAAGCCTGCGTCCTTCTGAGAGAAGTTTATGGTGTGCTTCTTCATAGCGTTTAGGATGTCTTTCTTTCCACCCGAGTAGTCATTGATGAGGTTACCATTAATCTTCTTCTGCCTTACGTTCACCCAATCCTGTGCAAACTTATAGAAGCTTGAGTATCTATTGAATGGGTTAGTCCGTATGCCATACACCTGATGGTACATCTGTGAGTATGACTCCGGTGTTGGTGTCCCTGACAGTAGTATGACATATGGATCGTGCCTAGCTATCAACTGCTTTACTGCCTTCGCCCTGTTGCTTGGCTTAGGAAATGCACCCATTGAGTGTGCCTCGTCACATATGATGACATCCCACTTAACATTAGGTATCTTGTGTATCGACTCATAGTTGATAGTAAACAGAGCAAAGTTTACAGGACATAGCTTGGTGTAGTCATCATTGATAGAGCCTATAGCTTTTTTCTTGGTGAGAAACAATACGTTTTCAACATTCAGTTGTTCACAAATTCCTAAACTCGTGAGTGTCTTTCCGGTACGCACCTCCATCGCTAGGTATAGGAAGCCATAGTCTCTTATGACCTCCGTACCCTTGGCTATGATATCACTCTGATAGTCTCTAAACTGAATCATCCTCTGATGTTTTTGCAATTACCATTACCTTGTATTTTACGATTGCTTTTTTGTTTGGCTTTAGGTTGTTCATTCTAAAGAACGCTTTACTAATTCTCTTTATTAGATATTCTTTATCCTGACTATCCATCTCCACACCTTCAAAGTCTCCGGTAAGTTTAACTATGTATTCTCCTTTTAATTCACTCATCCTCTTTGTTTTGGTTTAGTTCCTTTACAATTGAATCAACACCCTCAATGAAGTCTACCTTCCTGCTCTTGATAAGCATTACCGTTTCATTGATTGCCTCTCTGTCTCCAATGACATAGCCGAGCTTTAGTAGAAGCTCTATTGATTCCTTCTCTTTTCTTTTTAGTTCTCTGTAGTGTTCGAAAATTTGATTATCCATTTTGTTTTTTTGTTTTATATATTCTTATTCTGTATCTAAATATGTTCAGTCTAAATATTGTCTTGAACATACTACTCTATTGTGAAGTTAAACTTATACTTGGACTCACTATAGTCATCCTCATACCTCATCAGGAAGGTGTAGTTTCCGCTCTTAGATATTGCGTCATTGAATAGTGGATACTCATCATCAGAGAAAAGAACCATACCCTTGTTGTAGCAGAAGCATTTAATCTCTCTAATCTCTCCCGATGGTATCTTAATCATTACCGTTTGGTATGAGTTATTGATCCATCGCTCTCTCGTTGTTCTGTTGTAAGGATAGATAGACACTGAGTAGTTATCACCTTCATCGTGCTTGATAAGAAACCCGCAGGGGCTATTGGTGGTTGCAGAGTTACTGAATACACCGACAGCATCAAAGTATTCAAAGCTCTCTCCGGTCTTATCACCGAAGTCATCTACATAATACTCAGTCTCCCACTGAGCTAGGGTTGTAAGGGTTAGCATCATTGATGCATATAGAATTAATTGTTTCATTGTATTTGATTTAAATTGTTGGGAGATTTAGAGTCCTCCCTTTGACTCATATTGTTTAAATGTAATAGGCATCTTCGATAGATAGGGCATAACCTTTTCAAGCTTTACAAACTTTATATACTTTCCCTTTTCGTCTAAGGCTTTTATCTGCTTGATTACTATATCCTTTCCATTATATTCGTATCGAACGACCTGTAAGCTGTGTGGTTTTCTGTCCATTTTATTTTATTTAGTTGTTTATACTAATGTAATGACCTTGCTTTATTCTGTATAACCTAGAAGTCTTTACAAATTTCTTTAACCAATCTGAAAGTGTTCTATCAGGGACGCCTATGGTTTGTGCGTATTCATATATATCTTTCCTAGTTAATACACCATTCTGATTGTTTATCCATTTAAGTAACTTTTTTTCTAGCATAAAATCATATGCCCAAAACTCTCTATCTTCCATATTAAATTAGTTTTTGTTGTGGCTCTACCTTCGGAGCCATCTTGATTATTATCCATCTACCCTGAGAATCTCTCCCCTCCTCGGGTTGAACGCCCTCCTTGAACAGTGCGTATGACACCAACCATTGATAGAACTTTGTCCTTGAGATTGTCATCTTTGCCTTCGGCCCATAGTCGGGATACTCCTGCACGAAATCAAAGTATAGGTCCTGCTTGTATAGCTTTACGCCCGTCTGTAGATTTCTGTTAGACTGCTGTCCCTCTATCAGTCCACACCACTCAATGAAGTCGTGGGTTGTCTCGGCAGAGAGCTGTCGAATCTTTAGGTTTACGAACACACTCTTCTGTAGTCCCTTGTTTAGATACATCTGTAGGCAACCGATCATATAGTTGTCAAAGAAGCACCACTCCTCATCGTTCCAATCACCGAACATAAGCTTACCAAACTCATCCAACGGTGTGAAGTTCTTGCTATAGTGTTGGTGTAGCTCAAGCTCCCACTTACGTCTCGCAAAGCTATTACCCGCACCCTTTATAGCATAGTTAGTAGTGATGGCAATCTTAGGTGACTTACTGAATGGTATCTTGATAGCATCCTTGTTCTTCTTCTCCAATGTCAGTCCCTCTGTAACAACACTGAACAACCTCTCGAAGTCAAAGTGTTTCTTCACATCATCGAAGACAAGTATCTGCGTGTCTGCACTCACAAGTTGGTATGCAAATGACCGCTCAAAAGTAAATGACTTACCATCAATGGTAACAACCTTCTTCATCTGTGCCAAGGCATTCATAAAGATTCCTTTGCCGGTGCCACCCTCGGGGTTATCACTTATCACCTCGTCATTTAGTATCACTGCGGGGCAGTATGATAGGTTCTTGTGTCCGTGTAACATAAAACCTATCGTTGACTCCATAGATAGCACACGCTTAGAGTTTCCACTACAGATGTTTGAGATGAACTTGCGGTACACACTATCACTACCATCACATATCTTGAAGTTCCTATCTATGACGTGATCCTTCCATACATATCCACCCAAGTCAAGGTAGTCTATAGGTGTAACCTCTCCCTTGGTGATGCTAACCGCACAGTTCTTGTAGTATAGATAGGCTGTGTCCTTGGTATCCTCAATGAAGTAGATGTCAATCGTAGATAGCAGTGTCAAGAATTCCTCACGGAAGAGTCTCGTTTGGTCTGCGAAGTAGTTGTAGATAGACATATCGTCTAGGTCTATAACGTGTTGCAGAACGAAGTCCTTTATCTCCTTTTCTGAGGTGTGGTCGATAAGGTTGTTGGTAACCTTCACGAACACATAGTTCTTACTACCCTCGGGACAATACTTGTAGAAGCCATTGTCTTCTAAGAAGTCCTTGAATAGTATATGCACAATCTTTATTGTACCCTTGTCGTTCTTTGACCAAAAAATCTGCTTGGTATTGTCTTCCTCTATCCTATTGAGTACGGAGTCTATTGTTGCACCATCCAAGTCTGACTCCTCTAACTGATGGCGAACCTCCTTTTTTGACACACCCCTCCTCAAACTCTGCTTGATATTGTTGATGGCATCCTCGTCCTCGTAATACTTGGTGCCGAAGTTATGTGTGTTGCTATATGCCGAGTCAATAGTCCTTGATATCTCCGATAGAGAGAAGTCCTTTGTCTCAAACTGATTGAGTACATATCCCGCTAGGCTCTTGTTGATTCCGTAGTCATTGAATGCCATCGCTAGGATGAACACATTCTGATTACGTTGCCCCTCTACCATTGGATACTTTTTTGTCCACCACTTAACTAATATATCTACCACCTTGTTCTCGTCAGTGATTGGTATCGTTGGTGCATCTTGGTGTTGGATAATCTCCTTGTACTCTATCTCCTCAAGCGTGTCCCATATGCTTGAGTTCTCGTTTACATATATCAATGGATCGTAGGACTCGTAGCATACACGGGATATGTTCTTGCAGGTCTTGTCAAAATACTGAGAGCTGAAGTGCTTCTCCAATGAGTTGAAGTAGCTAACGTGATTCTCAATCTCTTGGGGTATCTTTACCAATACCTTGAGTCCATTCCCCGATGGGGATATGAACACTGAGTATACGTGCTTGTCCTTACTGATTGATTCCTTGTCTTGAAGTAGTTGCTTCTGCTTCTCATATCCATCGAAGTCTAAACATATGAATCCGCTATGCTCGATGATAGAGGAGTCGTTCCTCTTGTTGAATGTACCACTGAAACATACCGCAGGTAGTCTCTTCTTTAGTTCGTTACGCTCACCCTTGCTCTTCTCTGAGCGGATACTCTTTACTAGGTCTTTCGATGAGCCATCCTTGATTCTCTCTAGGATTTTATCTATCGGTCTATAGAAAGGGGTGTCTGTATCCTTTATACTTTTAAATATTGTGATGTTTGATGTCATCTTAGTGTCGTTTTGATGTCGATAATTAAATGTTAACTCTCTGATTATCAGAGTTAGTGTCGATAATGTCGATTTTTATTCTCTATCCTAGATATAAAAAAAATAAAAGAGTAATAAAATATATATAGTCTATATAGGAACTACATTTTTTGACATTCGACACAGTAGATTGGAAAACAAAGGGGAGTCTCCTCCCCTGAGCTGAACCAATCAAAAAAGAATTAGAATGGTAGGCCATCTGACTCCGCTTTCTTAGGAGCAGTGACCTCTTCCTTAGGCTTGTAGGTGTCCAACTCAACGTAGTAGTTTCCACTACGTGCTTGGTTTACATTTAGGTTGATCCAACCATCACTCATATGTTCTTTGACAAATGCCATAGCATCGTCAACCTTTAGTGATAGTCTACCCACTACAAATTCGGGGGCGTTCTCTCTTCTCTTGAAAGAGAATCCGTTTGCAAAAACTTTTTCGTCTTGTGACATAATATAAATTGTTTTGTTCCAATGATTAAAATAAAACCCGACACACGATACATTGGAGACATCGTGTGCTAGGTATCTGTGTTATATCTCTTGCTCTACGTAGTAGTTATTAATGTCTAACTCGGAGTTGTCACCAAAGAACTTATCGTATATCTCTATTGCCTTGTGCATCTTGTCTCTACCCCTCTGATAGAACTCATCACCACCGGTGAACATTCCCATCCTACCCGACTGCTTCTCAATGACCAAGAACATCATCGGCTTACCGAATAGTTGTTGGTATATGTATGCTTGGCTATCGTAGTTGTACTTCCTTGCGTTCCACTTGAAGTCATCAATGCTTGACGTTGTCTTAAGGTCTATCACGTAGTCCTTATGGATGATGTCTGCCTTTCCTTTCCACTGCGTAAAGCTTTCTCCACACTTGTAAGTAACTACATTGGGTTGCTCATAGATGTTACCCTCTGCACGTATTAACTCAAAGAAGTCAATGTTGCCTAGCATCTTCTTTACCAATGCGTCAATGGTCTCCTTCTCTGTACGTAGTAGTGCCACCTCAAGATCACTGTTAGCAATGAACTCCTTGTACACCTTGGTGTTCCTAGATGCAGAGTCTACCCACACCACGTCCTCTGCCTTCTCGGGCTCAAGGATTAGTTGATGGAAGTATCTACCCTCTGCAAAGTTCTTGTTGTCGGGACGTGAGACACCGAATTGGTCGGGAGTCTTTAGCAGTGTTCCAATGTCTGAGTTGGATAGGTACTGCTTACCTACCCCTCCGTAATACTCTTGGTCATCACGGAGTAGTTCTATAACGCTACTCATTACTTGGATTTTAATACCTTAGCAATCTCCTTTTCTTGTGCCTTGGTGACGTGGTACTTCTGCTCGATGTTAGCAACCAACTGACGGAGACCTAGCTCCTTGTTCTCTGCTACATACTTAAGCATATCCATCATCTTGTCATCGGGTATACCCTTGACCTCAACCTTTGTCTCTTTCTTTGGTTGCTCCTTCTCTACTGAGGGTAGGTCTTCACCCGCATATACATACAGACCTAGACCGTGACGAGCAAGAGCCTTGGTAAGGCTACGTTGTATTGCCTTGTTCACGTCAGTTGACTGAATCTTTTCAAGGGGTATTGAGTTGTTACGGAAGTCCATTACAGGTAGGTACTCGATGTGTTCGATACCTTGTATGCTTACCCCGGTCTTTACCCACGCAGATCGGTGGTCTCTGTGATAGAACAATCCATCTGCATCCTCATAGATTGTGTATGTTGCCTCGGGATAGTGTTCCTTTGCGGTTGCCCAAGCCCAAGCCCACGATAGGTATGTGAGTCCGTTCTTAGTTTCTGTACGTCCATTGACGTTGATTGCGTTCAGTGTCTCGAACACTGATTTCTTTTTAGCGTTTGCCATCTTGATTTGATTTAATTAATAATTGATTCACCTTAAAATATTTGCTTGAGAAGATATCTCTCTCTTGCTTCAGAGATACAAGAACCTTCTTGCGTCTCCTTCCGTTTACCTCATCGGTAATTCGCCTTGTGATTCCATCAAGCTTTCTTTTGTAGCTTGACAAAGATAGTGTATATATTCCACAAAGCCAACCCTTCTCTCTGAATATGTCATACTCATCGTCACTTATCTCTTCGTAATACTCACCCTTGTTAGTGTTCAAGATGGTGACCTTGTTGTGACGATCCTTAATAATCTTTATTCCATAGGAGATAAACCCTTGATGCTCTCCGCTATCCATACGTACTGCGGAGTGGTCTCTACTTGCTTGATTGAATATCTCTAACATCACGATAACTTTTCAATCACCGACTGATAGTCTCTGTCATATTCAATCTTTCTCTTCACCGCTGCTAGTCCCCATCTGATTGATGAGTGACCGATGTCATAACCTCTAGACTTCATATACCTTTGGATTTCTACGGTTCTCATAGGTCTCTTCGAGCATAGGTAGTATAGCAGTTGCCTTGCATCAGTAATATCTTGAGTCTTCTTCTTCTTGAAGATGTCCTTCTCCTTCACACTGAATAGCTTGGCTACCCTCTTTGCGTATACATCACACGCTTCTTCTTTCTCTGTCATTGTCATTTGATTTTGTTCCTGCAACCACAATGAATGATTGCAGGATGTTATTAATTGTTGGGTGAACACCATTGTCCACCTCCTTTGATTTTGATTTGCTCATTTGATTTGATTTGTGAGGTTCACCCTAGTGAACCTCTGATTTATTATTCCACTTGTCAATTATCTGCTCGTTCGTTGAGTCATCAATGTAGTATGTATAGTTTCCTATCGTCACATACAATGACTTGTTTGAACGGATGTCTATCTGCATCTTGTTACGCTTAACCCAACGTGAGTACATCTTACTTGCTACCGCCAACCTCTGTGGTCTGAACGGATAGTCTTTCTTGATGATAGCCATTGCTATCCTTACGAAGTTCTCTCTATCACTCATAGTCTTCTGCAATTTCTTGGGTTAGCATTACACCTAGGTGATTCAATCTAGATATCGTATGCTCAAGCAGTTCTCTTGGACTGAGGTTGTGTTCGTTAAAAACAAACTTGTTTCTGATTATCTCTAGGTCATCTTGGTATGAGTCTATTTGGTTTCTCAATCCTTGTTCATCTTCATTTAGTTCTCTCATTTGATTATGATTTTATTATTGTTTGGTTATGTCATCTGCAATATACGTGCCAAAGTCTTTCTTCAGTTTCAGATATAGGATGTATCTCTCTAGATCAAAGCTATCCCAATAGTCTAGCCAATCTACTATGTTAGTGTGTGGTTTCATATCTCTATCTCTTTTTTAATTAAACCTTGTACTAATGCTTGGTAGTTTCCCTCGTCTGCCTTTCTCATGGCATCGAGTAGGTCTCCACGTAATAACGCAGACATAAAGCTACCTTCTCCAAACCTCATTGATGTCTTCACATCAACATCGGTATCCTCATCTATATACATCTTTGCTCTACCTCTGCACATATCATTGGTGCTATACATACTTACCGCCCTTAGCATTGTGAATCCTTTGAAGTCCGTAACGAACCTCGTGTTCCCATTGTCATCCTCATAACTCATATTGGTCTGAGGGTATTGTAAATTAAATGTACTCATATCTATTGGTTTTTATTGTATTGTTTTATAAATTCTACTACTGCAGTGTGCACACCTCTCAGATTACACACCAACAATTGTCTTTTGATTTCGTTAGCCGAGTTGTCTATAGCATCTAATCTCTCAAGACAATTCTCCACTACGGGGATCAACCAATTCCAAGAGAGATGGTAGGATAGTTCGTGTTCTTCATACCAACTATCATCTATACCATAATTTATTATACCTCTTGGTTGAAATATCTCTGTTGGTAACTGCATAAATTCTGCGATCATCTTATTGTTTTCTTGTGTGTTCATTTCTATTTGTTTTTAGTTAATCGTATATTGGGAAGTCAACATTATGTCCTCTATGAACGAATGAATTGTGTATCTCCTCATCCATCTCAATGCGTATCTCAATCTCTTTGTCCTTGAACATTCCAATCAGACTATACAAGTCAAATTGTGTATTTGAGATGGTCTCATTTTCAGTAGGGCATAAACTCTCAATGGCTTTTTGATAGGTCTCAAGAGCATCTACAACGATGTCTTGTTGGTCTTGTGGTAGTTTAATTGTGTATCTCATTTGATTGGTGTTGTGAGGTTCACTTGCGTGAACCTCTGATTTGTAAATTAGTTTAGTTGTGCTAGGAATCTATCCCAATACTCCTCTAGTTCTTGATTCGTCATAATGAAGTCACTTGCCTCTTGTCTTGATGAGAATGCATATATCCCTATGTCATTCCCTCTGTCGATGTTTACCACCCATAGACCTTGTCTTATCATCTGAATCTCGATGTCTACCACTCGCCTCCTAGTCATTCACGATAGGTAAGGCATCGTTGTACTCGAATGAACCACTCTCTATGTACTCATAGATTTCTTCTTTGTATGCATGTTCCATAGCCGTTGGCTTCCCCTCCGCATTCTCTAGGTGTAGAACATACAATTCACGATCGTCATTCTGCTCATTCATTGGCTCTACCACTCCCGATAGAACCATCCACATAAAAATTAATTTAGTCATTGATTATTGATTTGATTTGTTGCCTACTCTATGAAGTTTTCGGCTTCCCTTCTATTTGTTTTATGAGGTTCACTCGAGTGAACCTCTGATTCATCATACCATACCTCATCTACAAAGCAGTCCTTGTCTCTCTCAACCTTGCTCATATAGTTGTCAAGGTGTTGTCGGTCATTGAACGTCTTGTTCACATACCAATCCTTACCATCGGGCATCCTAAATTTAATCTGTGCTTTCATTCTTATTGTATTGGTTTATAAATTCTACTACTGCATTGTATAGCATCTCTCTCGTTGTACTTCCATGCTCATTGCTTACAAAAATACGGTCGTAATTCTCATAGTATATTGTAACTTTGCTTGGATGTATGTTTACGCTATATACAAACTCATCATCATCATCTAAAATGTTATTTATCTTCTCTACTACAGGCATCAACCAATTCCATTCTTTGTGGTATTGTAGTTCGTCAAATGTATTGTTTCGTAGTTGCAATGTTTCTTCATTGTCATACCAACCAATGTCAGTCTGTTGCATCCCCATAAATTCTGCAATCATCTTGTTGTTTTCTTTTGTGTTCATATCTATTTATTTATAATTCAACATCCTTATCGTATGTGGCTTGTATCTCTGCACATACAATCCTACCTACCTCTTGGTAGTATTCTTCCCCACCACCATAGACCTTATAATTATACTTTAATCTTTCTAACTCATCGATAAGGTTATCGATAAACTCTTGATTTACTGCTTCTTTCCATCCGTTCATATCTCTGATATTAAATTGGTTAACATTGCATCAAGCATTGGATTCTCCAAAGCCATTGCACATAGTTCATTTGAATTTAGTATACACTCGTATGCTTCCTCTACACTAGGTAATGTCATTACCTCAATCTTAGTTGCCGTCTCGATGTGTATTGCACATATCCCATTAGGTAATGTGACTAACTGAATTGATTTGTTCATAACTTTTATTTGATTAGTATTTGATTAGCACTACTGCAAAGGTCGTGCCAAACTCTTTTCACCACCTCATCCCCACTACCCGAAGATAGTGAGGCAAGGTGTAAACTAGATTCACTCTATGATAGTAGGATGTACCAAACAATGTGATACCCTCCTACACCCACTGCAATGGGACTCAGTAGAATGATTGCGTCAACTAGCCTTGACGATGGCTCAAATAATCCTCTCATAGTATTAATTTTATTGGTTTCTACCACCTCAAGCCCGATCCTTTTCTGAATCGAGGTGCTTGAGGAGGTTCACTCGGGTGAACCTAGTGGTTCTTTTCCTTATGTCTGAAGTATATGAATGCTGTTGTGCATATGCTTGTTAATAAAATTAACATCGGATTGTAGCATACGATTGTACTTAGTACGCATAGAAGGGTAAAACATAGAGAAGATACCTTCATCATATTGTAGTAAAGCGAGTCTTTTATCATAACGTTTAATTTTATTGGTTTCTACCACCTCAAGCCCATACCCCGAAGGATATGAGCGTACTTGAGGAGGTTCACTCGGGTGAACCTATCTTTGTAAACCCTCTAGGTAGTTGTCAATGTACCTTACTAGGTCACTATCACTACTATCAATGTCATCAGATAGGTGCAAGGTGATTACTGCGTTGTGCTCGTCCTCATCCACATCTAAAAGAAGTGCTAGTAAGTTTACTTGAGTGGTGTCGTTAATCCAAAATTTTGATTCGTTCATTTTACTTGATTTAATTGGTTTATAATTCGTTATGTTGGTTATTTATTCACGTGAAAAGAAAACGTTCTAATGGTTTTCATTTCTTTATTGGGCGAGGTGCTAGTAAGTTTTACAACTCTATACCCTAGCTTTGTGTAGTTGCGTTCCGCAGTCTCAGAACCTCCTAATCTTCTGAACCATTTTAGGGTATCATCACAAGTTATATTGTGGTATTGTCTCTCATCTATCACGCTTGATTTTTCCTCATCTAGAAGATAAGTAGTTTTAGTGTTTGGGTTCTTAATTAGTTTCTGTGTGTGCATTTTAATTGATTCGTTCATTTTACTTGATTTTATTGATTAGTTAATTAATTATTGTATGTCTACTAAGCCACCATCCCACTCCTCTCCATTCAAATACCATACCCAATTCTTTTGGTTTATGTTTACTCCCGGGATTCCATTCAATCTCTCTTTCGTTGTTACTGACTTCCAACCTGAAGTGGTAATACTCAATGTCCTCTCGGGATTGTTGTATCTATACGCAATATTATTGCCGAATAGTTTTAGCATTGTTACGTTCGGTAATACGACTACCTCCATATTTGACTTCTTAAATTTTCTCGCATTCATAAATGCGTTTACTGATTCTATTGTTATCTTTCTCATGTCTATTTGTTTTTATTGTATTTATTAATTGATTATTATTTGATTATGGATATTGCAAATAGTGTGCCAAACTCCTCTCACCACCAAAACCCCGCTAGTTTCCTAGCGAGGCGGTGGTTCACTCGGGTGAACCTAGTGATTGAGATAGAATGTACTTACCTCAGTATTTGTTTCTACACCTCTATCATCGTGTATATATGAATAGTTGCTATTATTAATGTTCTTACAAAACTTTGAGTAACTAAATAGCTTAGCTTCGGGATTGTAACTCATATACTCTACACATCTTTCATATGCTAGTTTCTTGTTCGTGAATACTCCAATGTTACCATCTTGATTGCCCCATACAATGTATACCTTCTTTGAATTGTTCATAATGTTTATTATTAAATGATTATTATTTGATTAGCACTAGTGCAAATGCTATGCCAAAGTTTAAATCCTCTACATCCTTTGCCTATACTATGATACAGAAGGGTTTACATTCTAGCAATGCTCTAGGAATTGTTTAGAGGGGATGAAATCGGGTGAGGGGTTATACCTTCCCTCTATGTATCCCCCATAGTATAAGGGGTATAGGGGTAAGTGGTAGGGGGAAGGTCAAAGGAACAAGGGATGTAGCAAGGATACTAGACGTAGCAAGGGTTATAGGGTATGGTTCACGCAGGTGAACCTATAAAAACGTCAAAAAATCCACAGTAACCCACGCAAACGCACAGGGGGGTAGGTCAAATATATCCGTTTCCGAAAAGGGGGTGCAGCGCGTGTAGCCATATAGAACCCAAACACTATAGGCATCTGAAAAAATTTTGTACCTTTGTTAAAAAAGGAACTATGATGGACAAGATGAACAGGGACCCAAAGACATCAAACTATGTTGACGGTCTAAGTATAAAGCAGGGTCGTTTGATTAATGAGCGTCCGGATGGAATGACAGGAATTCAGGAGGCAGCTAACCTTCGAAGAATGAAAAAGAACCTATACAAGGAGCAGTGTATTGCTAATGGAATTGAGATGGCAGAGATGCGAAAAGAGATGAGAAAGATGTTCTAATCTATTTTGATTTGATGATTGATGATTAAGGCCCTCCTAGTTGAGGGTCTTTTTTTGTATATATATATTAAATATTAGTGTTGATATTTTACTATTAGTGTCGATTATTTATAGTTTAGTGTCGATTTAGTGTCGATATTAATAAGCTAACTAACTGATAATCAATAGTAGTGTCGAAAATGTCGATTTCAAAAACGATTTGACCACAAGAAAAAGTTACACGTTAAAAGGGAAATAGAGAGAGAGATAGGGGAAGAAAAGATTCGGCATTGTGGCATACTAATATTTTGTTATCTTTGTGGCAAACATTTAAATCAAATCTTATGAGTAGTAATCAGTTGGGGTTTACCCCCAAGAACTTGGACTTCGGATCAGAGGGACAAAAGAAATTAATCAGAGGTATAACAAAGATGGCTAACGCTGTGAAGAGCACGTTGGGTCCTAGTGGTAACACTGTGCTCATTGAGTCACCTCATCACACACACGGGATAACAGTAACCAAGGATGGTGTAACTGTTGCCAAGAGCATTGACCTATTGGACCCGGTAGAGAACTTAGCTGTACGTATGATGCGTGAGGCTGCAGACAGGACCGCCACGAGTGCGGGTGATGGTACCACCACCTCAATAGTATTGACAGAGGCATTAGTTACAAATGGTATCAGTATGTTGAACGACAACCCTGACGTGAGCCGTGTTGATGTGTTCAGACATATGGTATCTTTGACTGATGATGTTGTTGCTAGTTTGAAGAAGAAGAGCAAGAAGGTTACTAAGCAGAGGCTTCTTGATGTGGCTACTATCTCTGCGAACAATGACAAAGAGATAGGAAAGATTATTGCGGGAGTACACACTGAGGTGGGGGAGAATGGTATAGTGACGGTGGAGAAGTCAATGACGAGTGAGACATACTCAGAGGTGACTAACGGTGTAAAGGTTGACCGGGGCTATACCTCTCCGATGTTTATAAACAACCACAAGCGTGATGAGTGCATAATGGAGGACGTATATATCTTGGTGAGTGACGCTGAGATATCAAACATCCTACAGATCGAGAACGTATTGAAACCAATCATACAGGGTGGGAAGAAGCTACTTATTGTGGCACCTGCTAGCACTAATGTTGTAAACACGTTGGCTGCGAATGTTATGAAAAGTAAATTGAGTATGTGTAATATAGCACCGCCCAACTTCGGGTACAAGCAGCACGAGCTGATGCAGGACATTGCATTGAGTGTTGGGGCCACATACTTCTCAGAGAAGACAGGGGATGACTTGAGTCTAATTAACTTTAGCGATTTGGGTCACGCTTCCAAGGTGATAGTTGGGAGGGACTCAACGGTCATCCTCAAGGATGATGACAGTAACAACGCTGAGATAGAGGAGCGTGTTGCTGAGCTGTGGGTACAGCACGACAACAACCCACACAAGCAGGAGAAGGAGTTTATCCTTACGAGGATAGCATCCTTGACAGGAGGCATCGGTGTGATATATGTTGGTGGTAACACTGACCTAGAGCAGAAGGAGCTGTATGACCGAGTGGATGATGCGGTGTGTGCTGTGCGATCAGCTATGGAGGAGGGTATCCTTCCGGGCTCAGGGGTGGCACTCCACGATGAGTGTGAGCGACTGCTGTCTCATAATGATAGTGACATTTCAGGTTCGAAAAAAATTGCTTACGCAATTTTAAGCTGTGCCCTGCTATCACCTATGACGCAGATATTCAACAACGCAGGGCTTACCCACGAGACGGTGGACACTGACAAGGTTGGAGGCTCAATGGGGTACAATGTAAAGACGGGTGAGTTTGGGGACCTATACAAGATGGGTGTCATTGACCCGGTGAAGGTTACACGTACAGCACTTCAGAACGCAGTAAGTGTTGCGGTGACGATGTTATCAACTGACGCTATTGTTACAATGGCTAGAACATATGAGGCACAATGACAGAGGTGGTGTTAATAGTTGCCGCTTTTGTTGTTGCACTTGTGATAGTGGCTAATAAAAAATAGAGATGAGAGAGAGTATAATCAAGAAGCTTATGGATGCATATCCAAATGACGCTGACCTAGGGAAAAGTATTCGTGAGCTGTATAAGAAGCGGCTGTATAATCGAAGAACAATTCTTCGCTATGCTTTATGGGGTGGGTTGTTTTACCTAGGTGTTGTAGGTATTATACTATTGTTGGTGTTATTAAAAAAGTTTGGATGAAACCTATAGGAAAGAATATAGTTATTGAGACCATTGATGAGGAGGTAAAGACCTCATCAGGGTTATTGTTATCTGCAGAGGATGCGGGTAGCTTCAGGTACAAGAAGGGCAAGGTTGTAAAGCCGGGCAGTGACGTATCAGTTATCAGTGAGGGTGATATGATATACTACGACAAGAGGTCGGGGTACACTATGATTATTAACGACAAGCCTTATACCATCATTCAGGAGCGTGACGTGGTAGTGGTTATTTAATTTCATTATCTTTGTAAAAAGATAATTATGCACGACTACAACAGCATCCCTTTCAAGAACCGAGACATTGACAAGCTTAAGAGGTCTCAAAAGCTTCGTATGAAATCAGACAATACAGCATATAGAGGTAAAGTAGCAGTAGATGAAGGTAGAGAAAAGAAAGCTGATAGACTTCTTAAAAAGGCTGCAAGACAAGAAAACCGTTCTATAAATGTTGAGGATAGAGAAAAAAAGAAAGCAAGCAATCTTAAAAAGAAAGCGATGAAGCAGAAGTCTAAGTATTCAAAAGCTTTAGACAAAGGCAATCTTAAGAAGGCCAATCGTATGGAGAAGAAGGCGGTTAAGAATATTAAAAAATATTCCGACTTAAAATCAAAATAACTATTCGTGTCGTTGTTGTCTTATAGACGCATTCATTTCCTTGATAAAGTTTCTATAGACCTTATCTGAATATTTTACATTACGCTTAAACATAGGATTCTTTGATGGTGAGGTAGGTATCTCTTCACCATTTAGTTTTTTGTATAGCGAGTCAATCATTCGCTTGGTCTTATACGAGAGTGTGTACAGTGCCTTTCGTTTTCCCATATTCTTTCTGAATACCTCGATCCATTTATCACGCCTTAGCCTATCGAAGCGTGTAACATCCCAACTTAGTAGCTCATTAAACTCTTGGAACTTATCCTTAGAGAAGTAGTCCTCTGTGTAGAGGAACAATAACATATCAAGGTCTGCCTGTGTGAGCCCATACTTAGACTTGATGAACTGACGTATGACCCTCCAATACTTTAGGTAATCTGATTTCATTAAATTTTATTTTGTAAATTTGTGTAAATATAAAAAAGTTATGGCAAAGATGATGAAAGGCGGCCCTAAATCAAAAGGGATGGCAGAGACAAAGGGTGGTAAGTACATAAAGTACAACCCTAGTAAATGTACTAAAACAATTACTGACCTAAAGACAGACAAGAGCACTACTGTTAAAATGAGTAGGGCTGAGTGTGCATCTAAGGGTGGTAATGAAAAACCAATACCTAAGAGGACACCTACACAGCAGGCTCAGAAGAATGCATTCTCAGCACGAGCTCAGAGAATCAAGAACGCACAAATGGGTAATTAGTAATGGCTAAGAGTGGTAGAGTAAAGAAGAAGGGTAATAAGATTTGTCCGGCAGGGATTGCTTGGGCCAAGAGAACCTTTGACACCTATCCATCTGCATATGCTAATATGGCTGCAAGCAAATATTGTAAAGACCCTAACTATGCGAAGGGGTCAAAAAAGAAATAACTATGGACGCAAAGAAACTAAAAACAATTTCAGCAGAGCTAAAGAAAGCATCTGCAATGCACAAGGGTCAGGCTGCAAAGATTGACCGAATGCTAAAATCTATGCACAGCAAATCTAAAAAGAAGAAATGAGCAAGATGGGCAAAGGCAACCGGCCTCGAAAAGGGAATGGTAAGAAGAGTAATAACCTAGGTATGCAAAGTGTTATCTATGGAATAGATAATAATCCAAAAGTAACAGCGGCTGATCCTAAAGCAAAGTTTATCGCAAAAAAAAATAAAAACAATTAATTATGCCAACAGTAAAGTACAAGTGTGGAAACACAGGAAAAATGAAAACTAAAGTATTTCCTTATAATGCAGTAGGGAAAGCTCAAGCTGCCGAGTTTGCAAAGACTATGAATGGCTCTATGAAGAATAACCCCGGTTATGGCATGGAGAAAAAAATGAAGTCCTCATACTAATATGGGTGAGCTTAAGAAGTGGCGAGATGAGAAGTGGGTTCGTATAGGAACTGACGGATCAATCAAGGGTGCTTGCGGTACAAGCAAGAACAAGAAGAACCCTGATAGATGCTTGCCATTAAAGAAGGCTCAGAGTATGACTAAGGCAGAGCGTGCAGCTACAGCTAAACGTAAAAAGAGATTTGGTCGTAAAGGTCAGCAGGTGGTGTCTAATACCCCTGCAGGCAGGGTCACAAAACAATACACCAAGTAATGGCTGATAAAAAGAAAGAGCTTACTGATAAGGAAAAGAACGACATAGTGTTCCGTAATGCTGTTGTTGACAGACTATCTAGTCTAGAGAAGAGAGTCCCTAAGAAGCCAAAGAAAAAAAGAAAGAGGATAACCATAAAGGGCTTAAAAGGATTACAGGGGCTACAGAGGCTTTAATTTAAAGATATGGCTAGCAAGAGTAAGATGAAGTGTAATCGGGTTGTCGCATCAGACAGACCCGGCAAGAAAAGAATGGTGAAAGCCTGTGAGGGTGGCAAGGAGAAGTTAATTCACTTTGGTGCCAAGGGCTATGGCCACAACTATTCTGCTGCAGCACGTAAGTCATTCAAGGCACGCCACAAGTGCGGTACTGCCAAGTCCAAGCTTACTGCACGTTATTGGGCGTGTAAGAATCTATGGGCAGGGAAGGGTGGTTCAACCAAGAGCTCACCAAAAAATCGTCAAGGAAAATATTAGTATATTTGTAAAAACAAATAATTATGCAAGGATACAACGCAAGACTCGATGAGTCATTAGGAATGAAGCACAAGGGTGCTCACAGTCAGTCAATGAAGTCTCGTAGAGATGAGTCTAAGGCAATGTCTAAAAAAGATTACGGTCACGCTTATGGTGGAGATCACTCAATGTCTTACGAGCACAAGTGCATCAAGGACGGAAAGGTTCACGAACACCTAGGTAAGTTAATCCGTAAGTAATGGGAAAGGCTTTAGTATGGTTGGGAAATAAAATAATTTCCTTTGGCTTGACGTGTAAAAAAACTTGGAACAAGTTCATCAGTAAGTTAATGTTTAAAAACGTATAACAATGAAATACAAAAGAGATTTAGCAACCCCCTTGGCGGTATCTATTAATCCGGGAGAGACTCCAAAGAAGCCTAGGAAAAAAAAGAAAATCAAAACGCAAAACCTTAAACAGGTTAACGTACCTGCTGTTGGTAGATACACTGACGAAAAACAGCCTATCTCTAAAGCCAAGAAAAAAGCGAAAAACTTTTCAAGGAATGAAAACACCGGCTATGCTTCTAAGGTTACACCTAAGAAGGTAAAGACAATCACATATAAAGACGGAAAGAAAGTTAAAACCACTGTCGCAAAAGATGGTAAGTTTGTAACAAGAGGTAAGGAAGCTCGTGAAAAATATAGGGCAGATAAAAAAGAAGTAAGAAAAAATAGGCGAAAAGTAAACAAAGCAAATCGTAAACAAAGAAATAAAAATTAGCAATGGCCTATAAACGCAAACCGACTTTCAATCAACCTAGCCGAGGGCTTGGCGATAGTGTAGAGAAATTTACAAGGGCTACAGGTATAAAGACTGTGGTTAACAAAGTTTCTCAAGCATTAGGAGTTGAAGACTGTGGGTGCGACGAGCGTAGAGACTCTTTGAATAGAGCTTTTCCTTTTAAAAAGAAGTAAGGTATGTCAATGCAAATCTCAATATCCAATGCAATAGGTGGTGGCGGTGGCGCAAAGGGTGGTGGCACAGCACCTTTTGAAAACACAAAAAGCACAAGTTTTGACGGTGTAGATGACTTTGTAACTATGGGTAATGTTTTAGCT
>TARA_R100001440_G_scaffold36015_1_pt1 | contig 21202 bp, 25 predicted proteins | sample TARA_R100001440 | Tara Oceans TARA_R100001440 (sample SAMEA2622112) | marine metagenome | biome: marine biome (ENVO:00000447); feature: surface water layer (ENVO:00002042); material: "saline water (ENVO:00002010), including plankton (ENVO:xxxxxxxx)" | depth 5 m
AGGAATCTCTATCGTAACTACATGACCGACGCAGATAATCGGTCTACTCATTTTAGAGAATCAGTAGATATTATCAGACAAGCGGTTAGAAATGCAGAGGAAGATTTGAACCAATTGATTGAGATATTCTACCCTGAATACTCTCGTTACCCAAGGCAGTTCGTATCATTCAGAGAACTCAGAGATGATGTTTGTAAGAAGTTATCTATCTCTCCTCTAGTGTGGGATGAAGCGTTAGCAGGTAAGCCGATGGTTCCTCTACTTGCTTTAGAATCGCCTGAGTATGGCGGTAACGGTTTAACTATCAAACAAGCGATGAACTTGATGGCTAGAATAAAAGACGAAGGGTTTCTTGAGATTGCTGGCAAACTGAACGAGAAAGAAGCACTGTTGTTTTGGTCTAGGGCTACTGGTGAAAGACCACCCATGCCAATGAATAGATTCATACAACTAGTTTCTTACATCAAGGACGGCTTCGCTCAGAGCCTCAAGTCAGTCAATATCATGTTACAGACCATGACTCCTTCTGAAATCATACAGAGGATAATGGCTACTGAAAAGGATTTAGAAATCAGAACCATGCAGCCCGGTCAGCCCTTTGTTGGCCCTGTATACAAGGCGTGGGATAAATTAACCACACCTGCTGATGTATACGCTGAAGTGATTACATATCCTAGGCAGTATTTACACATAACTGAATTTCCAAAAGGGACCTTCAAAGGAGTCCTTTACAACAAGCACAAACAAATCATGGGTAAACCGATACAGTTACCTTATACTAAAACAGAGGCGATACTTGAGGTAGAGGTAGAAGGTCCCATTATCAAAAGCGTCACGGATGTTTTAGCGATAGGCGAAGATTGGAACACATACAAACTACCCTACAAGGACAGAGTGTCTCAATTGCAGGAATTGCATTTTACAGTCCCAACAAAAACTGGCATGTTCATACCAGTGTCCACAGATTTCAATCATTATTTACAAAGCCTTGAGCAAGGTCAGAGACTGAGGTTGACTAGTGCAGGTCCTATTGAACTAGGAGGCACAGGTGGCTGGACCATTCTCAAAGACGCATTTCATTTACACTTATTAGTTACAGCAATCAAACGCAACGAAGAATATCAAACTCAAGTTAGGGTGTCAGCAATGGATGGATACGAAACTTACGAAGTCGGGCAGTTAACATTAAGTCAGACTATTGCACAGCACAGCCGTCAGCGCCTTGCTCAACAGGGAGTGCTAGTCGGACAAGACTGGATACCAGTGGACGAATATGCATTAGTTATAGTGGTGGAGATGAAAGAGTTCTCCCTCAATAACCTGTCACTGACGGACGGAGAAGTCAAGTATCTCGACGATACATTAGGATATGGAAATGTATCTCAACTGACTGATATGATAGAAATGAGTGACTGAAGCCTTCCCCTTAAATACCGATAACAAAGATAACATGGTGATTCCGATGAACTTGAGAGAAAAGTATAGACCTACTACTGTAACTGACATAGTAGGGCACTCCGACTTTATCAAATCAGCATCATCTTGGAACATCGACACTTGTCCATCCAACATCTTGTTGGTTGGTCCACCGGGAGTAGGTAAGACTAGCGCCGCTTATGCTTTGGCAAGTGACTTACAAGGTGAGTTTTTCGACCCAAGCAACTTTACTATTACTAATGCCTCGGACGATAGAGGTATAGATTATATTCGTGAATTAAAATCAATCAGTAAGCAGAAGGGGTTAGGAGTTAGTCGTAGGGTTATATGCTTAGACGAAGCAGATAGTTTCACTACCCCCGCTCAAAAGGCACTTCGCCAAGTGATGGAAGAAAGTCACAAGAGCACCATATTCATATTGACTGCTAATGACATAGGGCCTATTCACAATGCTATCAGAGACAGGTGCCTGACTTTTCATTTCAAACCAATTGATGCTCAAGAAACGAGTCGATTGCAATCTATCATAGATGTTGAAAGCATGCCCTCGGCATGGAAAGACCAATTACCTAACCTTATCAAATTCACTAATGGAAGTTATAGACAAGCCATTGACATACTTGAGGGCCTTCCCAAGGATGACAGTGCGCTCATGGAGCATCTCAGGAGAGACACCGCATATCTCAACAAGGCGGCTCTCAACCTGATGGGGAATGACTTCCCAATGCTTACGGCTTTCTTGACTCAAGCCTTAGAATCGGGTCAAAGTAGATTCGGAGTGCTTAAAGGACTCCGCTATCGTGCCAAACCGTTGATGGAAAGCGAAAGCGACTGGCACAATTTCATGCTCACTTATGGCGAATTTGTTATGCTGGCTACACAGTGGCCGGATGATGATGTGTCATTTGTGGAATACTTTGTAGCAAAACTAAAGAAAAACATGGAGGAGAAAATATGAGTGAAGGAAAAACATGGCCGGAAGATGTGATAGAGAGAATGAAGGGATACGCTGAGCGATTGGGTATTCAGACTGGAGAGGCAGCGAATAAATTCAGAGAGTGGCTCGCTGTTGAATTTAGTGTCGAGGACCCGTTAGACGAGGACCCCTTTTACTTAACACAGTGGAGCGAGCAATTCGTAATTGAAAGCAGGAACGTCAGCGCTGGTCGCTTGAGAGAAACTGCTAGTTATGTCGGTATGTTCGTGGGCATCGAAGATAGTGAAAGAGACAATAGAAAGGGAGCGTTTGACCGTGCTGTTAACATGTTCAATTCTAATCGTGACCGAGCAATAGACGAAGGTCACATTGGCATACTCACTGCTAAGGAAGGAGTTTGGCACATCAATGGCAAAGCGACTAGTGAGCGTGTAGATGGTAGTAACTTACCTTGGTATGGTTTTGAGCATGGCGACATGATTCTGTGCTTATTGAACACAAGGAATGGAGAGCGTAAACCTATGGCTCCAAAGAGCATCAGTAGGACTGCTTATTTCATGGGCTCACCTGAATCAGGTGGAGACATTCAAATGTGGCGTATCAACTTACAAGGTAAGTCTATGAATGCTGGTTATGAAAAGTGGGAGGCTTGTAAGATACAAGTGATTGAGCCTACTAACAAGGATTCGGATACATTATACACTAACAACAATTTCCACGAGGCTGTTGAATACACTAATGAATGGTTACCTGAACACCTCAGAACAGCATTGTCTCCTGACAGGTTACTAATCAACCCTAAGATGCACAACGAGTTTGTAGATTTGGCAGACTTAGTAGAAGCACATGAAGATAGAAAGATTGTTACCAATAACGGTATGACAATGAACCCTATCGTCATTACTAAAGGATACATTACTTATCTAAACAAAGAACCTATGGACAGCGAGTATGACCCTACTGGTCGCTCTTACAGACTAAACATATACGGGCCAAATGTAGACCCTGTGACTGTATGGGTTTCAGGTAGGATGCACGACGAGGACCGTGTGTTTGAATACAAGGATGCGAAAGGTAACTGGAGAGGTTACAATGAAAAGACGCAAGTAATTGTGGTCGGTAGATTGAGATTAAGACCTTACAATAACGAGATGCAAGCGAGTCTGAGTGCTCTCGGTATTCATATTCCTCACAAGACTGCCCGCCCTGCGGGTGGTAGTGGAGATACAACATTAGAACAATTTGGAGGGAACAAAGAATGAGTGAAAAGACAGACGATTACAGTTGGGTAACAGATGAAATGTTTGATGAGGCACTGTGCTATCTATTGGAAGATATAGGTAGTATAGCACTCATCAAGTCCATACCGGGCGTGTATGAATTGGTAAAAGAAGAATACAACAATGATGTATTAGCAAAATTAGAAGAATGGAGGAATGAAGAATGAGCGGCTGGGAAGCATTAGCAGAAGCAGAAGAAGTAGCGATAGCGAACAAAATCGAAGGTGAGGAAAAAGCAATCATTGCTGACCCTCAAGAACAGTTGAAAGAACTGGTTGAGAATATAGAGGAAAAGAAAGCAGAGGAGGTAGAGACTGTTTCTTCTACCGAGTTCCTAAGTCGATTCCCCGGTCTACAAGCCGAATTAGAATCACAGACTGAAGCACCATTGATTGAGCCAAGTAGCACTATGGCAGCGTTCGTGGGTCATGAGGGTAGTGGCAAGACTGGTCTTGCCATGGATGCCCACAAACACAAGCATCCCGAAGGTCTAGCCATTATACTTGACCATGACAATGGTGGCTTGTCTTGTAAGCAGGCGCATTATCACAATGACCCTTCTTTCCGCATCTTCTCTCCTTGGGTGATGCAACAAAAAGATAGAACTGCTTACAATTATCTATTGTCGTATAATCGTGTCATGGACATTTGTAAGTTTGCTGTCGAGTATGCAGAGAATCAATACAAGCCCGGATTTGAAGGACCTATGCTAAAGTCGTTCATCGTGACTGGGGTAGACCAGTTTGATGAAATGTGCATTACTTGCATGAAAATATACGACTTGGACATGAAAGCAACTGATGCAGTCGAAGCAGCGCACTCAAAGTTAAACGCTGAGATTGGTTGGAACTGGAACATCCGTGCGACTAGATTTAAACAATTGACAGCACAATGTCAGAAACTCAACCGTCTAGGTGTAGATGTTTATTGGGAAACTCATCTAAAGGAAGACAAAGATGGTAAGGTCGGATTCGATGGTTGGAAGTTTGCATGGCACGCTAGTGCTAACAAAGACCTTTTCCAAATTATTTGGTGTAAGGCCAAGCACATCAGAGACAATGACGGGTCCCTGACAGGTGAAGTCAGATACTCTGCTGAGTTCTTTAAACAGAAAACCAATCCTAATCTATTGAATCAGGAAAGACTTTACTTCGTCACAAAGAAAGGCGAAGATGCCCAATGGTATGGTCTGCCTGAATTGAGAGACGGAGTTATTTGATAACTCCCAAGTGTTGGGGCACTGAGGTTTATCCAGTAATAAAGGTAAAAGTTTCACGCCGGAGATAGTAGTCTTGTATATCCTATGAAGCCTTTCCCTCTGTAACCCATGAGGTGGTAATATGACTGAAATAACAATAAGTAAAGATAACTTCATCAATTTTTTGTCAAGTTTTGGCAAAGACTTGGGTGATATAGTGATTGATGTTCGCATTGGTAGTATATCTGCGGCTGTGGCTAAATCCACTCATTACATCCATAGGAAAATAGATTGTGGCTCAGAAAGCAGTGGTAAGATTTACATCACTGATATACCTAAAATGAAATCATTCTTGTCTACGGTCAAGACACCTGACTTAAAAATATCTCAGCAAGGTAAAGTTGGCACTCTACATATAAGAGCAGGTAATTCAAGTCTGCAATTGCCTACTTCTTCATATATAGAATCGCAAAAGAGAATTGCGATAGTAGAAAAAGCGATAGCCGACTCAAAGAAAAACATGTGGACTACTTGGTTCTCTATACCTTTGACTCATCATGCTAGAGTATCTAGTGAGGCTCTGAAACCTGCGACTGGATTCAAGAAAGTATTGGGTGACAAGTTTGCCTGTAAGACTGAGTTTGATGCAGATGGCGAGGAGTTCGTGATACGTGGGGGTAAGAGCGAGACTGGTAAAATGTTTGTCCGTGCACCGTTGTCCCAAGTAGATGCACCGTCTACGGCATCTCGTTCTGCTTTTGATAAATGGCTACCTGAGTTAGTTAGTAACTTACCTAACGGAGAATTGCAATTGCATACTGGCGACGAAACTGTATTAGTTATCGAACAACCTAGCACTAACTTTCTGATGATAGTGATTGACCAAGAGTATCAGGAGGACTAAACATGGCTAGAGACATTTGTTGGTATTGTGGTGGTAAACTTATTTGGGGAAGTGACCACGATGCAGAAGATTTGGGCTACGATTTACCGGGCATGATTACACATTTACATTGCTCAAACTGTAATGCTCAAGTAGAATATGTATTGTTAGAGGAGGAATAGATATGATAAAGCAAGGTCTGTTAGGTAAAACTGGTAAAATTGAGATGGGTAATTGTATAGTCAACGCACAATATAATAGAATGCAACTTTTAGAAAAACACTTGGATAAAGTGAAAGATAGTGACCCTAAGAATGTGAAAATATGTGTGGGTTCAATGGGTTTCAAATCAGACAATGGTAAGATACATTGGGAATACGGTGACCCACTACGCACCAGTTCCGAAGGTTGGGACAACCTAGGGGGTATGGATGCACACGCTTGGCTTACTTACATCGACAATGAAGATAACGAGATAATAGTAGACCCTTGGTTTAGGGCTTACGGTAAGATTTGTGATTTGTGGAATGTTCGTGCTAAGGACAAAAAGAATTGCAGGACTTATTTTCAGATTCAAGATGAGGGGGCTCATTATGTTGTTTACAATGCGATGATTATGTTGGCTATGATTAAAAATAAAGTTCCCAAAGAACTGAGTGATTGGCTTAGAGAATCAAGGCTTGGTGAAGAATAGTGATAATTGATACCTTCCGACCTGACCCTGAAGGGCCTGACCATATCTACAAGAGATGGCGTGATGCGGAAGGTAACTTGGTTGAAGAAACTGTGACAGACTTCAGACCTTACTTTTGGATTTCAGCAGACACTTCTCCTAGATACGTTGAGCGTATACTGGACCAATTCCCCGGCTCCGAAATAGACTGGGATGATACAGCGGAAGGGCTGAGAGATAACGAGAAACTAGTCAAGGTCTACACTTTTAGACAATCTGACATTAGAGAAATGGCTAGACGATTCAAGAAAACTTGGGAAGCGGATTTGAGCCTGCCTGATAAATATCTCATCGATGAAGTAAAAGAAATGCCTAAATGGAAACCTCGTGTATGGCATTTCGATTTAGAGTGGGACCCTAAAACAAAGGAGACTACTGTAATGGCTGTCATTGACAGTTACAACAACAGATACGTTTCATTTTGTTGGAAACATGACAACCCTAACGGATTATACGACATGGACCATTACATAGAGAACCGGGAGGTAGAATACGAAGTTGACGGAACTCCTGTCACACTTACCTATGAAAGGCATCTATACGGCTCAGAAAAGGATATGCACGAGGCTTTCTTACATTATTTAGACGAGTGCAACCCTGATGTTTTCATCGCTCACGCTATTATGTGGGCAGATTTACCTCACTTAGTTGATAGACTCAAGCAATTCCGTAGACTAAGCCCTTTGGGCAGAGTCCTTAGACCAAGAAACGATTCATATGACTATGTGGACCAACCCATACTGGGTCGATTGTGTTTCGATACAGCCGCCCCAGTCAGAAGCGGTAGTGGGTTTGAGCGTGTTTGGAAGGATAGCGGTAAACCTCAGTTGAAGAATTTGAAATTAGACACCATTGCAAAGGCTTGTAAGTTAGGTGGTAAGTTTGACATGGATGTATTTACTGGCTGGACTGAACGATTCGATGCTTATGTGGATTATTGTATGCAAGATACTCTCTTGCTGAAGAAGATAGACGAAGAAAACCACGTATTCAATTTCTTCTTGTCACTCCAACAATTGTGTGGTGTGTCTTTCCGCTCATGTCACAACGTGACTAGGTTTGCTAGAGGATTGATACAAAGGAGAACACATTGGAAGGCTCCTAGTAAGTCTACTCAAGAAAAACAAGAATTTGAAGGAGCGTTCATTCCACCACCTAAACCGGGTAGATATGAAGGAGTAGCCTGTGTAGATTACAAGGGCCTATACCCGTCAATCATTTTGTCGCATAATCTCAGTTGGGAGACACAGGTGCCTAAAGACATGGCAGGCGAAGATGGTATCAGGCAGTTACCTGACGGCACTTGTTGGCGACAGGGAGTAGACGCATTACTACCTACAATGGTCACTGAGATGTTTGAACTGCGTGATGCATACAAAAAGAAAATGCGGGAAGCCCTCTCTGAAAATGAGAGAAACGGATGGAACACATTACAATTAGCGGTCAAGCGTGTGATGGCTTCATTTTACGGTATGACTGCTAGTTCACATTGGGGTTGGTCAGACTTTGACATAGCCTCTGCGATTACAGCCTGCGGTAGGCGGGCTATCAGATTCCTAATGGAAGAATCGGACAAACAGGGATACAGTTCTCTGTATGGTCACACCGATTCAGCCTTTGTTCAAGTTCCATTTGACGAGGCGACTGCTCTTGCAAAACACTTGACTGAGACTGTTCAAAGAGAGCATGAATCTAGCCACCTGATTGTAGAGTTTGAAGCATACATGCCATACTGGATTGTAGGCGGCAAGAATCTCTACTATGGTATATGTTCTTATCCACCTGAAGATGAAGGTAAGGTCAAGAGTGCAAGATGGGGTAAAATCAGCACTCTTGCACCCATCTCTAAGAATCTTGAGAACGATGTGCTCACAGCCATTTGCACAGGAGCAGATGAAAGTGAAGTTATCTCGATGGTCAGACCTCTGTCAAAGCAAATACAACGTGGAGAAGTGAATTGCAAAGAGATAGCCACCACTACTAGATTACAAAAGCCTCTGCGTAATTACGCCATGACCACAGGCGGTGCTGTGAAAGCGGCTAGATATTACAATGAGCATTTGTCTAACGGCTCCCAATTAGGTGAGGGAGACAGTGTGAATTGGGTCTATGTGAGTAAAACACCTGACCATTTACCATCTGTTGATGTTGTCGCCTTTGAAGATGAAAGTGATTTGAATGATTTCGTCTTAGATTATCATAAAATGGTAGATAGACTTGTCAGGGCGAAGATAAAGCCTATATTCAGCGCACTAGATTGGGATTTGGAAATGGCTAGCGGGGCAGCAGTCCCCAAGAGATATTGGTGATAAAATGAGTGCGATAGAAGATGAAGTATGTAAAAAAATACAAGCACGCTCAGATGTGGGTAAAGAGAAATATGGCGTGACTATGGAAGAAGAAGTTCTGTCTATACGCCAATGGCTCGTGCACTTACAAGAGGAATTGATGGATGCTACTGTGTATATTGAAAAGTTGTTGGGGATGGTAGAATGAGTGACCGTTCTCATTGGACTCCTCTTGATTGGGCGAGCCTTAGATACCATCCATCAATCACCTGCGCTTGTTGTAATGAGCGATTTGCAAAGAATATACCCAAGCCTGTAAAGTTAAAGGAGGAGAGCGAATGAGTGACAGAGACTGGAGTGCATACGCCAAATCCACATACGCTTGGAAGCCCGGTCATGATAAAATGCTAAGGATGACAAAGACAAGCCTAACATCAGACTTCGACTTCTGCCCAAAGCAATACGAATACAAGCGTATACACAGGCTTCCTGAGCCGTCTACTGACGCTATGACAAAAGGAACTAATATTCACAACGCAATTGAGGCATACTACAACAACGTATTACCTGTCTTAGAGGAATTACACACTCTAGTTCTAAGAGATAAAATGGAGGAGGCTAAACAACTCGCACTGAGCATCATGCCTGAAGAAGATTATGTGTTGGGCGAAGAACGGTCAATAGACAGAAGAATTACATGGGATTTGCTACGATTACGTGATGTTGGTAAAGATAAATACTTACCAGTTATAAATGAACTAGAAGTCCATGCTTTTGTTGAAGAAGAAATAGAGTTCAATGGTGAAATATACAAGATTCCTATTCATTTTGCTGGAAGCATAGATAGAGGGTATGAGACTGAAGATGGAACAGTTTCACTTATGGAATTGAAAACAGGCAAATGGGTTCAAACTAAAAACCGTCAAGGTGAATGGCAAGATTCCAATTTCAAAGTTAAATCCATGAGGACAGAAATGGCATTTTACAAGAAACTCCTCAAAATGGCAAACCATCCGTTACAAGATGTAACTCATTGGGGGTGGGTTTATCCTTCAGGTAATGAATCTAAATTACAGCCCCTCAACAAATACGGACAAGAGCAAAGAGGCATCAATAAAATATTCTACGAACCATGCACAGGTCGTAGAAACACCGATTATGAAAAGAGGATTGATAAATTAAAAGTGGCATTACTCACTGCTTATCTTTCTGAACACTTTGCTCCTGCACCTAGTGCTGGTAAGTGTGCTTGGTGCAATTTCAAATCAATATGTCCTTCTTGGGAAGGTAGTGATGACCCCCAAGAATACTTAGACAATTACGAGGAGGTAAAAAGATGAACAAAGCAATGTTGGGTAGAGCGTTAGAAGTGCTTCTGTCAGAAATAGTGGGTAGGGATGTTGAAGTGACGTTTACAAGGTTAGGCCAAGGTAAAGATTATTCAGTATCTATACAGACAACACTGTATGAGTTTGATGAGAATGTAAGCGGTCCAAAAGGACCAATGTATATTTCTCTGAATAACTATCTGTTACAGGACACTGGTGAAGTTCTAAGAGTTTTGAAGAAGATAGTAGACGATTATAGGAAGTGATGATTTGAAGTTGACCTTTGACTTTCCAAGGGAAGTAATGGAACTTGGAACAGAGAAGGGCAGAGGATACAGAAAGATAGTCAGAAACAGTGGTGACCTAGAGAGATACTGGGCTGGTAAAAACGGCGTATCAAACGCATACATGACTGTCTACGGTTATAGGGCTACTATACCTCCTTACAACAAAAGAGTCAATCTCAAAACGCCTATAATAAGACATTTTGTAATGGACTTCGACCCGAAGAACTTTACTCAACGTGATAGACCTGATGTAGAACCTGAAGTGGCACTTTCTCAGGCTTTGAAGTTGCATCATTATTTGTTAGATAAGGATATAACTCACTCAGTTTGGTATAGTGGCGGTGGGTTTCACATTTGGGTAGCATTAGACAAACCCTACATGCCCAGTAACGAGAGTAACCTTTCAGATATTAGAGAGGCTGGTATGATAATTGTTAGTGACTGGATAAATGAATTAGATTTATTTTGCTCTGACCCGGCTGTTCCTTTCGATACTAGTGGTATGATTCGTATACCTAATTCCTATAATTCAAAGCGTGGTTTATGGTCTATACCGCTGTGCACTAATGACATGGAGAGAGGGCTTGATTTCATTATGGAAAAAGCACTAGACCCCAAGTCAGGAATGATACCGTATGGCGAAAAGGGGCTTGTCCTAAATGTCATAAAGACAGACAGGAAAAAAGGTGTATTCAATCCCAACACTCAACCAATAGATTTACCCACAGTTTCAATGCAAGGTGTGATAATATTACCTTGCTTAAATTCGGCTGCTTGTAGATTAGGCAGTAATCCGAGCCATGACGCTAGGGTTCAACTAGTGAAATACCTATCAAAGCGTTTGAGAAATTTCATACCCGTTGAAAGAATACCTAAAGAAAACTTAACAGAGCATACCGAAATGATTGTAAATTACATTCGTTCGCTTCAATGGGCTGACTTTGACGAAAACACTACCCGCTATCAGATAAGCACGATTGTAAGCACAGAGTATCCACAAACATGCTCTATGCTTCACAAGAAGGGTATGTGCTTAGGCAAATGTCGTTATTGGGACAAAACAGGGGCGATAGAATGAAAGAAAACAAATTGTATTTCAAAAAGGGTAGACACATAAATCGGATAATTAGAGTATTCAATGAGCATGGTGACGGACTGAGCACTATGGACATTATGGATTTTTTAAATGAACAAACGGATTGTAGAGGTTCGGTATACACCAATCAGCCAGCCAAAGGTAAAGTAAGTCAATATCTGTGCAAATACCCTTATTTTGAAAGGATGGGGACACGAAAGCAGCCATACATTAATGGAAGTTCGACAGTAGCAATATGGAAATTAGCAGAGGATAAGTTATGAAAACTGTATTTGAATTGATAAAGGCGGTAGGAACTATCATCGTGCTGATTCCAGCATTGATTATACTATACCCTTTGCATTGGTTTAACGAGAAGGTGATGAAATGAAAGAAGCGTTGACAATAGATAGTAACGAAAGAGGCTCTCTGAAGGATGCTGTTGTGAGGGCGGCTGAAAGAGAGGGCTTTACTACTAAAATAGAGCACTTACAAGGCATGGGAGACTACAAGGCTGGTAATGCACATATTGAGTGTAAAAGTCTATCTGATTTATTCCAATCAAGTCACAGCGGGCACCTGATGAGGCAAATGGATAACTTAGATGCTAACTGCGAAAGGGTGTTTCTAGTGGTTCACGGTGACATTGCTAAATATGTGTCTATTTCTAAAAAACAAGGCAGGAACGTCTCATACTCTAAAGTTATGAATCAACTACTCGGAACATTTGCTAGAATTACAGCAGACTTCGATTGCCATATTTATAGGGCTAAGGATTACAACGAAGCCGCTATGTTCATCGCTAAATTACATTCAAAGTTACACAAACCTGCTAGTCGCCATGGCGCTAGAGCAGTTACAAGAGTCAGCACCAATGATGTGAGAGCCGATATGTTGATAGCAGTGCCGGGATTCGGCCCTGAGTTAGTAGGTAAATTACTTGACAGGTGTGGCTCAATAGAAGAAATGCTTTTTCCTGAGTCATTGAAGCAAGTAAAGGGGATGGGTAGCACATTGAGGAAAAGATTACTCGATGTATTGACATCAGAGGAACCTATAACAGTCAAAAAGACATACAGTAAGAGAGGGATAAATTATGATGGAGCACAAGGCTAGTGATTATGAATGCGTGAAAAAATACCCTATTCTAAGAGGTTACTTAGAACACTTCAAGCAAGTGAGTATCAACAATGAAATACCGGGTTTGATTTCATTTTTCTTCATTTTAGGGCAAGTGGCTGTGCCATTCGTGAGAATACCAATCAAAGGTAGTAATCTCGACCCAAGAGTGAACATGTTTTGGATTCAAGATACTAGGACAGGTAAGTCAGCGGCCTATCAGATAATTGAAAAGATACTCAAAGAATCGGGCCTCAACTCTCAAGATTACAATTCAGGTAATGACGCTGCATTGGTTGGGACATTAGTGCCTGACCCTGAATCAGAAGACGCTAGGAACCCTACAATGATAGTAAGAGAGGGTATATTGGCTGGAAGAAAAGGTTTGAATTTCGATGAGGGGAGTGTCATTCTCAAAACTGGTCAGCATAATGAGAACACCACTTTATTCTTACAATCAGCATTGAACTCCGCTGGAACTGGTAGAAACTACTTGACAAAGCACATGGCTAGAGATAGTTTTAGAGTCAAGTCTGAAGTTTCTTTGTGGATTACTACTTATCCTCCAAAGGGTATCAAGGAACACGTTCTTGACAAGGGTATATTTCAGCGTGTTTTGACCTACTGGCGGCAATGGACACTTGAAATGAAAAAGGCTGTCAACCACGAATTGGCTGACGGAGTATACTCTGATGATGTGATGGAAGTATCTTTTGGAGAAGTAGTAGATTTCTTCAAAGAAAGCCAAAAAGCATTGAAAAGGAGAGTTTTGAATTTAACTGACATTCCTCCGCTGGAATGGAATGAGATGACGGAGGATGAAAGAGAAGAAGTGGTGATGAAGTTAATGAAAGTCATGTTTAGACCTGACGAGGCGTATAGACCTGCTTTGATTTCAGCAATAGATGAGTATTACAGTATTGTAGAAAAGATGAGTCCTGACAAACAGGGTATATGTGCTTCTTTCATTATGGGTTTACAGAACTATACCAACATCTTAGCACATCACATGGCTATGATTGAAGGCACATGGGTGGTAAGAGGTGACCATATTGACATGGCTAAGGAGATTCTGTTTGACTTGTATCAGAACCTCATACAGTGGCTTGAATCAGAGGTTAACATAGGTGCTGGTGCTAGTGAGAAGAATAAAATGCAAGGTCTTTGGAAGAAAGCATTCTCAAAAAGTGAATTGTTTGACTTTGACGACCATCGTGGCACAGGTTGGGCTAAGAAGAAAGAAGTCATGGATGTATTCGGTAAACTGGCTAATTTCAACAGCCATGCGTCGATAAATAGTAAGTTTAACATGTATGCTTCTGAAATGTTCAAAGACACTAGGGAAGGAGTCAGAGTATATGTCAAACTTCGTAAAGAGTTCATGTCAAAAGGAGGTCAAGTATGACCGCCGAATGTATAATATGTGACACCAAAATTGGAGATAACATAGGGGGGCACTATATGGGCATGCACCATAGAAATCCTGTTATAATTTGCGACTGGTGCAAGATGTGTATGGAGGACTTAATATCGCCAAAATGTTAGCACTAGACATCGAAACTGCCAACTTCTCTCATGAAATAGGCGGGTGGGGTAAAAGCCATTTGTTTGAACCATCAGTAGTAGCCACTTGGGATGGTCAGAATGGAACTGTTTATGCTAACGAATCAGTTTCTAAATATCTTCCTGAAGGCACTAATGTAAAGAAACTACATCCTAAAGTTCTAGGTGAAGATTTGGCTAAGCATGTGTCCGAAGGAGGTATGGTGTTAGGTCACAACCTCAAGCAATTCGATTTACCCATCATTAGGGATGCACTAGACTGTTGGACAGCCGGTGACATTATGGCTAAATCAGAGGAGCAAGTGTTTGACACATCTGCTCTATTAAAGAGTATAGTAGGTCACGCAGTTCCTTTATCGGATGCCTGTTACCACACTTTGGAAAAAGGTAAACTGATGAACAGTCACGATGCGCCCATAGAGTGGCGTAAGGGTAATTATAGTAAAGTCGCAGAATATTGTTTAAAAGACGCTGAACTAGTTTACGAACTGTGGGAACACGGTGTGAATGAGGGATTTGTCAAAGCGAGATGTAGACATACTGGTGATGTAAAAGAATACGAAGTAGACTGGTGACATCAAAAATAAGGAGAGGGAAAAATGAACGAAAACGAAAGCAACACAAGTGCAGTAGTGCACAATATAAGAGCAGCAAAAAGAGCCGTTTCTACGGTAAAGACGACACTTGGTCCTATGGGTATGGACAAGATGATGGTTGACGGTGGTGGCAATGTCATTGTAACAAATGATGGTGCAACTATCCTGCAACAACTTGACATTACTCATCCAGCGGCTAAAATGGTAGTAGAAGCAGCAAATACGCAAGAAAACATGTGTTATGACGGAACCACTAGCACAGTAGTGTTAGCGGGTGAATTACTTGGTAACAGTGAACTATTATTCAATAAAGGGTTACATGCTAATATAATCTGCAAAGGTTACAGAAAAGCGTCCAAATGGGCAACGGAGCATATCGAAAAACTCAGTCAGCCAGTTGATACTAAATTAGCAGATGTGGCAAAGACCTCGATTACAGGAAAGACACTAGAATCTAGTATGGACCATGTAAGTGGTTTGTGTGTAGAAGCAGTCAATAACGCTAAGGGAGACTATGACAGAATAAGAGTTCTTTGTCAACCGGGCGGCTCATTAGATGATTCTTCTTGTTTTAGTGGTGTGATTCTGCACAAAGAGTTCATGCTACCAGCCATGCCGCTCACACCTATTCCAAGAGCATTGCTCATCAATACTGGGCTAAGTGACAACCAGTCTAATGACAATGTGCAATTGAATCTAGGTTCTGCCGCTGAATATCAACAATACAAGCGCCAGTCCAGTAGAGACAATTGGGTTGAAAAAGCACAGTCTATCATGGAACTATTACCTGAAGGCGGAGTGGTATTTGTCAGAGATACTGTGAATGAAGTCGTAGCAGCCACACTTGCTAGACAAGGTATATCGGTGGTTCAACGTATACCTGAAAGCGATATGACAGCGCTTTCAAAATTACTGAATACTACCGTAGCACATGGCGCTGAAGATTTAGTAGAGCCAGTAGACTGTGATGTTGAGTGTAAGACTATCGGTGATATGAAGTATGTAGTGGTTAAAGGTAACGGCGAAGTTACTACTCTAATTCTAAGAGGGGCAACTAAACAAACATTAGACGAAACTGAGCGTGGGTTTGAAGATGCACTAGGTGTAGTCTGTTTAGCATACGAAAGTGGTAAAGTGGTTTCGGGAGGAGGTTCTTCTTATCTGAACGCTGCGCTTTATTTACGCTCTCGTGCAGCAGAAGCAGGTGGTCGTGAACAAATGGCTATCGATGCCTTTGCTGATGCGTTAGAGTCTATACCGGCTTCTATTGCAGAGAACGCAGGGCATGACCCTCTTGACACCATTCTAACTCTAAGGAATGAACACATTGCTGGTGCAACCAGCGCTGGTCCTGACATAGAAAATGGTGGTGCTTGCTCAATGGAAGATGCAGATGTTTGGGAGCCTCTTGATTTGGTCAAGCAGGCGATTCAATCTGCTAGCGAGGTTACTATCAGTATCCTACGCATAGATGACATCATCGGTAAGCGTGGCGATTAATACCTTTCAGCCCGCTTTCTCAGATAACGTGAAAGTCTGCCACCAGCCTTCTTTGAGATAGGTTCGGCTTTGCGTTTTCGCTTACCTTTGAAACCCAGTTGTCCGTGAAATCTAATGTATCCGCAGAATGAACATTCGTGCAATACGGCTACTTCACCGCTGATGTATTTACCTGATATAGAAAGAGGTAGAGAAATACGATTGCAGTTTTCACATTTTTGTTTGAGCATATCAATTAATCTACCCATCAACTCACCGTATGTAAGTCGAGTTTGTGCCAGTTGGCACCGTCGTAAATAAATTTACCATATTGATTAATGGCTACATCTACGTTGATTTTACTACTAGTGCTGTGACCGCCACTGGTAGAATCGAAATGCAAAGTGTGACTACCAGCCTTGTGATAAATCTCTACTATATGACCGGCTGCAAACGTCCCTGTTGGATTTATAGTTCTATTATTATCGGTGGTAACAATCCAAACATTAGAGTCGTGGAATTTGAACGTCACATTGCCAGTGGTAGTAACCACTGCTAGTCTGTCAGGACCAAGAACATGAGTGCTAGCCGCCGGACTGGAGTTTAAATTTCTAGGTATGCCTGCCATTATTACACCATGCTTGTTACCGCTTTGGTCTAAGGCATGAGTTTGCCATATAGAGCCAAAAGTGCTACCGCTAAAGTCTCCATCTTCAGGTGAAGTAAAAAAGCCGTCAGGGTCGTCTACTATGTTACTAGCGTCTACGTTACCTATCGCCCCTTTTGTCATAGGTGTGAGATAAAGAGGTGATGTGCGAATGAACGCTCTCCTGTCGTGTATAACAGGGCTGGTATTCAAAGAAGAAGTTACACTACCTGCACCGCCTGTCATCTGATACCTAAGAACTGCCAATACAGTAGTTTGGTGGTTAGCATCAGTATTTCCAGTTATACTGGGATTCGATAAGAAACGATTAGGTATCAGTGGAGTGCCAGTTGATGGTGCGGCAGGAGTTCCCATTTCATACATAAGGTGCGCTTCGGGCGTTTCTCTACCCACTAAAAATACAGTAACAAATACATCACTGTTACTAGAGGGAACGCTGGGTAAGTCACCACTATGGTTAGCCCCTGAACCAGTTGTGCCTATGATAAATGTCTCGTGGTTGCCCGGCCCGTTAGCGAATTTATACATCACCCCATCTAATACACAGTATCCACCATAGACCTTTACTTCACCTTGAGTAGCAGTCATTTCTATGAAACCCGGAGTATTAGCGATTATGCTATTTCTATTACCATCACCTTTTGCTCCGTCGCCTAACCTCAGTATACCATTGCCATGTATTGCTTCGTATAAATTAGTCAAACTAGGACTAGTCAAACCGTCTCCATCTCTTAGACCTTGAGAATCGACTGTCATACCACTTGCACTTGTATGGCCTGCTTTCGGATTAGTCATGCTGTCACCTCTATCACTGCTGAAAATACTATTTCATTGTTGTTGTTTTTCTGAATCGAATTGTAAGTGTAGCGCATGAAATCAGTTGTATCTGTTGAATCTGACGGATTTTTGTAACGTATAACCACTTCCCTCAAAGGTCGGGTAAAAGAAGTATCTAATGCTAGTTTCGCTTCCACTATCAATGTGTTATCATCTACCACTCTTATATTGGGAGTAACTACCGTAGCAGGATTACCTATACCTCCATCTTCTTGAGTAGCAATGGTCCCATCGAACCCAAATACCACTTCGTTTATTCTACTTTTTAGTGTATCAATTAAATACCTAGTTCCTTCATTTAATAACGGCAAATCATCCTCTCCTTGTTTTCAGATAACTACTATGCACCATACCAATCTTCAGAGACTGATTACGTGTTTCGGGGAATGCCTGTGTAGATAAAATAAACAGTTCTTCGTTGTCTAAGATAGGGTGCACGCTAGCAGATTTCAAAACTACCGTATTAGGTCCAACAGAACTTGCGTTGATATGACCTAATTTGTTACCGTTAGTAGTGAATACTGGTTGATTGTCAACAGTGAATACAGAGTTAGCACCAGTCCCATCAGTAGTGAAACTGGTAGTGCCTATGGCATGACCACCGCCATTATTGATAAACACACCAGTGCTTTCTAACACGAGGCTACCGTTGATTGAATTACGCCTTGTCATGCCTAGAGTGTAACCGACACCTCTGTTCATATCAACTCTCTCAGATATTTGATATGACACTTTGACCTTGAAACCAAAAGACGTAGAAAATTCTTCAGTAGCAAACTGTCTGTTTCTCTCTTGATTATCGTTAAGATTACCACTCACATCGATTTCTTGAAACCTCTGTAACACATCTTCTAAAGTTACATCGACTGAATTGACATGTAACTTGCTTATTCTTGAGTTTAAGTCTAATGTTGTTCCTAAGACAACATATCTTTCGTTATCGGTTCTTGATTTGTAAGATACCATATCACCCGGATGAACGTGAGTGACTGCTAAAACGTCAGATAACTTACGTGAACCTGATGCGTTTTTGGCAATCTTCAACATTCTTTGCCCTATCAATTTAGCACTCGCTTTAGTTACTGCGGTTGGAGCGTGTATACCTCCGGGCACTTCTACTATGCCTGTTTCTTGACGGCCAAAGTCATCAACTTGTATAACATTGTTGTGATTGTTAGCCCTCGGTTTTCCTCTTACTACGACTCTGTTTGGAGTAGTTTCACTACTGTCATCAGTAGTGCCACCTAGCACTCTACTTTCTGTAAGTAAATATTCTCGTTCTATATGATTCTGAGGTAGATAGCAGAGGTTGCCAAACCTATCTCCTTTAGGACTGTAACCATCATGTTTGGCTAAATACCTTAGAGCACTGAATGCCTCTACACCATAGAAATCTTGAGCGATAAATGTAGAACTAGGTGAATTTGCTCTAACGCCATTGATAGAACTAGTATTAGCCTTAGCAACCCTAGCAGCCAAATCAGAAGTTCGCAAGCCTACTCCTACTTTCTGAGCGAAATGGATGACTTTATCGGTGAACCCTATGTCCTGTAAAGTTCGCCCTTTCATGTTCTCTAACCCGTATCTAGTCCCTTTGGGAGCGTCTTTTATTTCTGACAAAGCAAGCAACTGATTATGGTTGTCTGCACCTACTACCAAAGCCGGTATGGTGCTCGTAGTTGTTACTTTATCATTGTCAAAAAATAACGCTCCTTCATAAGTTACGCTACTTGTAGGATTGTGAAGTAAACGAATAGTATCTTCTTCTTCAATCAGTTTGTATCTTTTTTCAGTGGTAGGTATGAAGTCGCTTCCAGTTGGTTTGTTGACTGCAAAACCTGCTTTTACTTTGGTGTATTCTCCATGTCTCACAGCGTTGTCTACAAATCGTGGCTTACGCACTACTTTCATTACAGCGTTTTGGTCGGCATCAAAGCGACCAGTTGCGAGATTCTTACCTAGCGCCATCCTTAATCTCCCCTGTAAGGTTCTGCTAAATGCGCCCCTTGTTCTAACATCATCCGATTAGCATCTTCCCAATCAATTTCATCATGTGTGTTAGGGTCAAAGGGTTTCACATCATGATTACGGTCTAACCATTCTCCCGCTTCTTTGAGTTGAGGAACAGCGTATCTTTTGTGCACATTTTTGTCTTTTCTAAAAACATGATATGGCTTAATCAGATAAGGTTGTGCTGAATCGCCATAATGCATGTCAGTATCGTATCCAAGAAAAGGAACCCATTGACCTGCTTGCGGCTCACCTTCTTCATACTCAGTCTGTCCGGTTTCAAAGTCGTATGCCGAGCCTCCGCCACTTCGTTGGTAAAATGGTATTTTCCTTTCTCCTTTTGAAGACTTTATTGTGACTATACCAAAAGGCTCTTGGCTGTAACTGTAACCTAAGAAATCAAACTTATGTGACTGGGATTGCTTTAGTATCATCCAAGCCTCATCCATCGGTATCATGTCACTCACTCCCCGCTATGGTCCCCTGTGTTATAAGATGCATCGCCCTTACTGCCTTTCGGATGAAGTGTCTGACTATACCTTGGTTGGACACTATAATCACCCTCTCCATCATCTACTGATTTTCTACTAGCGTCTGCTCTAAAGTGCTCAAGTGTGTTCTCTGACATAACTACTCTTGCTACTGGAGAGCGTATGTCAGTTTTGTCATAGCCAGTCACATCTACACCTTGTATTTTAGGCCCTTGGCTATCGGGGGCTGTTACACTTGAACCGGGCACTATTGTGTATACTGGAGCATAAGGTGGTGCACTCGGAGTTCCTGTGCGTGCAGATGGTGCATCGCTTGTAAATAGTCCATATTTACCGCCTGCTGTCGCTCTGTAAAAGTTAGCATTTTCTTGAGGGCTGCTCCCTTTCAAAGTAGCATACGCTCTAAACATTTGGCTATGTTTGTAATCAAGGATATGCGTAGGTCTGTATAAGAATTGTATAGCGCTATCTGTGTAGTTTATATTCTCAAATATAGGGTCATGATTAGCATCCTCATAGGGGTTGGATGACTGACTCAAAGTTGCACTGTTTATTGTATATTTTTCAGAAAGGTAACTTTCTACTTGCTTCTGTTCAAAGTCAGTTAACGCACGATTGTAAAATATAACCTCTGCCATTTGGCCGGTCAATTCAAATGAGCCTACGTCCCCCAACACAGGGAAAGAAGTAGTTGCAGTTTTCTTTGTGAATACAGCATTTGATGTTGCTTCGGAATTACCATTAACAAAGAGTGTTTGAGTAGTAGAGCCGCCTCCAGCACCATCACTACCCTCCATTTTTAGAGTAACGATAGAAGGAGTATTAGGAACTACTGTATCGTTTCCAGCAGAAATGACTGTAACACCGCTACCTGTCCCTGTTCTCCATTGCCAATAGTTGTTACTACCTGTCATTCTTGCATACAAAAGCCATCCAGTATTTCCGTTTCTATTTTCAACAATACCATGAAAGTTACCATCATCAGCATCGACAG
>TARA_R100001440_G_scaffold71523_4_pt1 | contig 21146 bp, 16 predicted proteins | sample TARA_R100001440 | Tara Oceans TARA_R100001440 (sample SAMEA2622112) | marine metagenome | biome: marine biome (ENVO:00000447); feature: surface water layer (ENVO:00002042); material: "saline water (ENVO:00002010), including plankton (ENVO:xxxxxxxx)" | depth 5 m
GAATCGTTTGTATCCAAAAAACCGCTGGATGGCGTTGAAGATCTCAAAGGCCTGAAGATGCGGGCGCCTGAAGGTCTGGTGCAGTCTGTATTCGCAGCAGCCGGTGCGTCACCCGTCAACCTGCCGGGCTCTGAGGTCTACACGGGCCTGAGCAAAGGCGTGATTGATGCCGCAGACTACACGGTGTTCTCGACCAACCAGTCAGCGGGTCTGAACGAGGTTGCCCCGCACCCGGTCTATCCCGGCTTCCACTCGCTGCCATTGCTGGAAATTGCGATGAACCTGAAAGAGTGGAATGAGCTGCCGGAGGATATTCAGGCGATCATGACCACCTCGGCCCGTGATTTTGCCAAGGACATCAGTACCCAATTGGCGATCGCAGACGTGAAAGCCGTGAAGGAAGCGCGTGAAGATCCGAATATCACGATCCACAACTGGTCTGATGAAGAGCGCATGAAGTTCCGTGAGATTGCCCGCAAGCAGTGGAAAACCTATGCCGAGCAATCGCCCAATGCCGAGAAAGTCTATAAATCGGTGACCCAGTTCCTCGAATCCCAGGGGCTCCTGTAAGGCAACCCGGGCTGGGGTTTCCTCTATTCCCGTTTAAACGACCTGTCGATGGTCTGACCGTCATCCTCTGATATGACGGCAGGCCTGGAGGCTGCTGCATGTCTGAAAATCCGTATCCCGATATTCCGGTGCGTGGTGCATCACCGGTTCCCAACGCTGATGACGATCAGGGCTTTTCGGCCCTCGACCGCGGCATTGTCTGGCTGGGCAGGAAACTGAGCCTGATCTTTGCCTTGATTGTGGTGATCTCAGTTTACGAAATCGCACGCCGCTACCTGTTCGATTCCCCTACCCTTTGGGTTCACGAAACCGTCACGTTTCTGGGCGCCTCCCTGTTCGTATTCGGCGGGCTCTACGCACTGGCAACGGACAAGCATGTGCGCGTGGTACTGATTTACGACGCGGTGTCTGCCCGCACCCAACGCTGGCTGCGGATTGTCCACCATCTACTGGGGCTCGCGTTCTGCGGCATGATTGTCTACGCCTCCTGGTTTATGGCGAAAGACGCGGTCGTTGCACCCTGGGGTGCGATGCGGCTGGAGACCTCCGGGTCGGCCTGGAATCCGCCCTTTCCCGCTTATCTGAAAGTCATCATTTTCATCGCGATGATCGTGCTGACCCTGCAGTTTGTGCTGCACCTGATCCGCGACCTGCGTGCCAGCGGGGAGATGCCTGATGTTTGAACTCGCATCCATTGGCATCGGCTACGGCAGCCTGTTGATGCTGGTATTGCTTATCCTGCTGCTACTGACTGGCATGCAACTGGCCTTCGCCACCGGCCTTGTCGCCCTCACCTTTGCACTGGGCTGGTTTGGTCCCGACGCACTGCCGATTGTCAGTAGCCGGCTTTACAGTTTTATCGGCAATTATGTTTTCCTCGCAGTGCCGATGTTTGTGCTGATGGCCTCGCTGCTGGATCACTCCGGCATCGCCCGTGACCTGTTTGATGCCATGGCCCGGGTCGCGCGCAAACTGCGGGGTGGCGTGGCCATCCAAACGCTGATCGTGGCGGTTATCCTGGCCTCCATGTCCGGCGTAATCGGCGGTGAAACCGTATTGCTGGGCATTCTGGCGCTACCCCAGATGCTACGCCTGGGGTACGACCGTAAACTGGCGATCGGCACGACCTGCGCCGGCGGCGCTTTGGGCACCATGTTGCCACCCAGCATTGTACTGATCATTTATGGCCTCACCGCCAATGTGTCGATTGGTGACCTGTTCAAGGGCGCTTTGCTGCCGGCCCTGATTCTGGCGGCGCTCTACATGGGCTACGTAGTGATCCGCGTCTGGCTGAATCCGAAGATGGCGCCACTACCGTCTGACAGCGGCGAACCCGAAACCCCCGCTCCGAATTTCTTTAAAGCCCTGCTGTTTCCGATTCTGTCGGTGATTACAGTCCTGGGCAGCATCTACGGTGGCGTGGCATCGGTTACCGAGGCTTCGGCACTGGGCGTGCTGGGTATCGCCATCAGCACCCTGATCCGGGGCGAACTGAGCGTCGATATGGTGAAAAAAGCCACCATCAGCACCTTGCGGATCTGCGGCATGATCATCTGGATCGGCATCGGCGCTACCGCGCTGGTCGGCGTTTATAACCTGATGGGTGGTATCGACTTTGTGCGCGATATGGTCTTCACCGTCAGCGGCGGCGATCCCATGGGTACCATTCTGTTCATGATGCTGATCCTGCTGATTCTGGGCATGTTCCTCGATTGGGTGGGCGTCGCCCTGCTGACCATGCCGATCTTTGTACCGATCGTGACCGAGCTTGGGTTCAGCCCTATCTGGTTCGGCGTGGTGTTCTGCATGAACATGCAGGTGTCGTTCCTGTCTCCACCGTTCGGGCCAGCCGCGTTTTATCTGAAAACGGTAACGCCCAAGGACATCTCGCTGGGTGAGATTTTCCGCTCGTTGATGCCTTTTATCGCCCTGCAACTCGTGGCCCTGGCGTTGCTGATTATCTTCCCGCAACTGGCGTTATGGTGGACATGATATGAGACACCCAAAAATTGTCGTCATGGGCGTCTCTGGCAGTGGCAAAAGCCTCGTAGGTGAGCGCTTGAGCGAAAAACTGGGCGTGCCCTTCTTTGACGCCGATGCTTATCACAGCCCGGATAACGTCGAGAAAATGGCCAGCGGTATTCCGCTGACCGACGACGACCGGCGCGGATGGCTGGATGACCTGGCGGCGCTGATCCGCAACGAGCAAGGCCTGGTGCTGGCCTGCTCGGCTCTGAAACGGATCTACCGTGATCAGCTCCGCAAAGGCGACAGCGCCCTGATGTTTATCTATCTGGACGGTGATTTCGAGACCATCTGGTCCCGGCACACCCAACGGCAGGACCATTACTTCAACGGCCGCAGCATGCTGGAAAGCCAGTTCGAACTGCTGGAAGCACCATCAGCAGAAGAGGCTATCATTGTCGATATTGCCGCCTCTCCGGAGGATGTGCTGAACCGCTGCCTATCAGCACTCACCTTGCCCAATGACGTATCATAGGCGCCGCACTCAAAGATCTGGCGCACGGATAAACCCAGCATGGTAAAGAAGAGACGACCGACACTACAGGATATCGCCGATCAGGTAGGGGCCACCAAGATGACGGTGAGCCGCTGCCTGCGCGGCGGCGAGAACGTTTCCGAAAAGATGCGGGAGCGCATATTCGAGGTCGCCGAATCGCTGGGTTATATCCCCAATCGCGGCCCCGATATACTGTCGAAATCCACCAGCCGGGCCATTGGTATCCTGCTGCCCTCCCTGACCAACCAGGTGTTTGCCGACGTGATCAAGGGGATCGAACAGGTCACCGAGCCGGCTGGCTATCACCTGATGCTCTCCCACTACGGCTACAGCCCCGAGGTGGAAGAACGCAGCCTGTCGTCACTGCTTTCTTATAACGTGGATGGCGTTATCCTGTCGGAATCACAGCACACGCCCAAAACCCTGCGGATGCTTGAAACCGCCGGGATCCCCACAATCGAGATCATGGACACTCACAGTCAGCCATTCGAACAGGCGGTCGGCTTTAACAACGTGTCCGCGGCCTACGACATGACCAGTGAAATGATTCGGCGGGGACATCGCCACACCGCCTATTTCGCGGCCCGACTGGATGCCCGAACGCTGCAACGGCAGGAGGGCTATACCCGCGCGATGGAAGAGCACGGACTGCCACCGGTTGCCATGCGAACCAACCTGCGCTCGTCTTACAGCGTTGGCGCCACACTGATGGCCCAACTGCTTGAAGAACACCCGGATGCCGACGCCATATTCTGCACCAACGATGACATCGCCATCGGCGCCTATTTTGAGTGTGTACGGCGAGGTATTCGTGTGCCGGACGATATGGCCATCGCCGGCTTCCATGGCCACGATGTGGGCCAGGTAATGACACCCAGGCTCGCCAGTGTGATCACCCCGAGGGAACAGCTGGGTGAGCGCGCAGCCCGGGAACTGGTTCAGCGAATGAAAGGCGAGCCGGCAACCCAGCAGATAATAGATCTGGGTTACCGGATCGAGACCGGTGAGACACTCTAGTCAGTACCCCGACGGTTGATCTTGCCTACTTGATTACGCCACAGGCTACCCGGTCACCACCGCCGCCGAGAGGCTTGGGTTGATCGGAATAGTTGTCGCCATCAGCATGAATCATCAGGGCGTGCCCTTTGAGATCATCGTCATCAAGTCGCGGTGCAAACACGTCATGAGTTGCATTGCCATCCTCATCCACATACAACGCCGGGAGGTCCCCTTCGTGACCTTCTGCGAATGGCCCGTTGTGGCCACCGTTATCCGGATTGTAGTGCCCGCCTGCGGCTGCACCGGGCGTCATTTTTCCGTTCTTTTCAGCAGGATCGCAGCTTGGGTTTTCATGCATGTGAAAGCCGTGAAGCCCAGGTTCGAGACCCTTCAAATCGGGCTTGAACAGCACGCCATCTTCATACTCCTGAATATGAATGGTGCCGATGGATTCACCGGACCCTTCATCGTTTACCTCGAACATGCGAACAGCCAGGGTGTCATCGTCCCCCATACCGGCATACGCGGCGGCGGGCGAAAGCGCAAGCACTGCAGCAATGCCTGTCGCCTTGAGAACATCTGATTTCCACTGATGGATCTTCATAGCAGCAGCTCCTTAACCGGACACTCATTCAAAGCCACGGCAGGCCCTGATAATCGAGCGCCGAAATGTCGATTGCCGTACCTACTTTGGTAGCACACGCCGTCCGGAATACTCAACCAGAACGACCCTGGCGACACCTTGAAAAAGCCCTAAAACCAGCGGCAACACTGGGCTTAAGAGGTGCGATTACGGTTTGGTTACTCGATACACCATAACCTCCTCCCACTATGCGACAGGCAGACAGCGCCTGATCAGGGCGCTATGATCATTAGCAACCAACATAAACGGAAAACAACACGTTACTTCGCCTATGCCGATCCACAATCGTCACCGCCTGGTACCCGCCGACTTCCCGGACGATGCGCCGCCTTCACAGAGGCCAGGTGCCTGATGTCACAGACGCTGGAACAGCTACAGGCCCGATTTGGCGAACACTATAAATGGCGTGTGATGCTGACCGCGATGATCGGCACCATGACCATGTCGCTGTCATCCACCATTGTGAATGTCGCACTCCCCGATATCATGCGACGCTTCGACGTCAACCACACGGCAGGCCAATGGCTGGTTACCGCATTCCTGTCCAGCATGGCGGTCGGTATGCTCGTGAATGCCTGGGCGGTACACCGGTTCGGCGCACGTAAAACCTACTTCACTACGCTGACCGTATTCGCTGTGTCGTCGCTGATTGGCGGCCTGAGCCCATCATTTGAAGTGCTGATTGGCGTTCGCATTATGCAGGGCTTTCTGGCGGGTATGGTGCAACCGCTGGCGCTTGTCATCATGTACTCGGTGTTTCCAGTGCAACAGCGTGGTCAGGCGATGGGGCTCTATGCCATGGGCGTCGTGCTGGGGCCGACACTGGGGCCGGTGCTTGGCGGGATTCTGGTGGATGTGTTCTCGTGGCGGGCGGTGTTCCTGATTGTGCTGCCCAATTGCCTCTACGCGCTTTGGCTCACCAAAACCTATGTCGCCACAGCGACCATGCCGGAAGACAAGAAAAAGCTGGACCTTACCGGTCTGCTGCTACTGACCGGCTGGCTGGTATCGCTATTATGGGCGCTATCGCAGGGCTCTCACCTGGGCTGGCAAGCACCGCTCATTCTGGGCGCGTTTGGCGCTTCCGCTTCGCTGTTTGTGCTTTTCATCCTGTGCCAGCTCAAACGGCGATCGCCCCTGCTTGATATGAGCCTGTTTCGGTACGCGGGGATCACGCCAGCCTTCCTGATTGCCATGCTGACTGGCGCAGGGCTGTTCAGCTCGGTTTATCTGCTACCTCTGCTGGTTCAGACGGTCATGGAGAATTCAGCTTCCGCATCCGGCCTTTTGTTGTTACCTGCGGGCATCTGCATGGCACTGACGTTTCCCATTGTCGGCAGGCTGACCGACCGGCTGGCGCCAGGTTATTTGGTCGGGATCGGGCTGGTGCTGTTTGCCGGCTCGAGTTTTGTTCTCAGCTTCGCCACCGCCGGTTTCTCGCTGACCTTGCTCGCCATTATGGCTTCGGTCGGACGCATCGGGCTGGCCATGACGATGCCACCGGTTGTGGTTCAGGCGCTCAGCGTACTGCCACCCGAACTGACCACCCAGGGTACTGGCCTGGTCAGCTTCGCCCGCCAGTTTGGCGGGGCACTGGGTGTCAGCCTTGCAGCGGTGCTGCTGCAGGAGCACAGTGCGTTTATCGCGCAACTGGGCTACGTTTCCGCCGCCAAAGGCTATCAGGATGCTTTTGCTCTGTTCGCGCTGCTGTTTGCGCTTGGGCTGATACCGCTGATGCGGCTGCCGGGAAAACAGCCGACTACCTGAGCTTCCGCTAGCAGATCTTCAAGCTATGGGATCCGACTTCTGATTCTCGTTAAGCAAACAAAAAGCCCGCAGTGTTTCCGCTGCGGGCTTTTTGTGTGGCTATGCTATCACCATCGCGCGATGTCAGAAGACACCCTGGCTGCGAAGGTAATCATCATAGGTGCCGCTGAAGTCCGTCACGCCCGTGGCGCTCAGTTCAATAATGCGCGTGGCCAGTGACGATACAAACTCGCGGTCGTGACTGACGAAAACCAGCGTGCCGGGATAATTTTCCAGCGCCAGGTTGAGCGACTCGATGGATTCCATGTCCAGGTGGTTGGTAGGTTCGTCCATCAACAACACGTTCGGCCGTTGCAGAATCAGCTTTCCAAACAGCATCCGCCCCTGCTCACCACCGGAAATCACTTTTACCGACTTCTCGATATCATCACCCGAGAACAGCATACGCCCGAGGGTGCCACGAATCAGTTGTTCGCCACCGGAGGTCCACTGTGCCATCCAGTCGGTCAGGGTCGCATCCTGGGCGAAATCGGCAGTATGGTCCTGAGCGAAATAACCGACCTGTGCGCTGTCGGTCCATTTCACTTCGCCTTTATCAGGTGTCAGGTTGCCTGCCATGCACTGCAGCAAGGTGGTTTTACCAATACCGTTGGGTCCGATAATCGCCACCCGCTCGCCGGCTTCAACCTGCAGGTTGAGACCCGAGAACAGCTGATTGCCATCAAACCCTTTGCCAAGATCAATCAGGGTGACGGCCTGGCGGTGCAGCTTCTTATCCTGTTCAAACCGGATAAACGGGCTGACCCGGCTCGAAGGTTTCACGTCCTCAAGCTGGATCTTGTCGATCTGGCGGGCACGGGACGTGGCCTGCTTGGCTTTTGATGCGTTGGCGGAGAAGCGGCTGACGAAGGTCTGCAACTCGGCAATTTGAGCCTTCTTCTTGGCGTTGTCGGCCATCAGACGCTCGCGCGCCTGGGTCGCGGCAGTCATGTACTCGTCATAGTTGCCCGGGAAGAGGCGCAATTCGCCGTAATCCAGATCCGCCATGTGGGTACAGACGCTGTTCAGGAAGTGACGGTCGTGAGAAATGATCACCATGGTGCTGTTACGCGCCACGAGCACAGATTCCAGCCAGCGAATCGTGTTGATGTCCAAGTGGTTAGTCGGCTCATCAAGCAGCAGCACATCAGGATCCGAGAACAGGGCCTGGGCCAGCAACACCCGCAACTTCCAGCCCGGCGCCAACGCGCTCATAGGGCCGAAATGCTGTTCGATCGGGATATCCAGACCCAGCAGCAACTCGCCCGCGCGGGCTTCGGCCGTGTAACCGTCCATCTCGGCAAACTGCACTTCCAGATCAGCGACGGCCATGCCGTCTTCTTCGCTCATTTCCGCCAGCGAATAGATCCGGTCACGTTCGGCTTTCACCTTTGCCAGCTCTTCGTGCCCCATGATCACGGTGTCGATCACGGTATGCTCTTCGTAGGCAAACTGATCCTGGCGCAATTTACCCAGACGGGTATTCGGTTCAAGCATCACTTGCCCGACGGAGGGCTCCAGATCACCGCCCATGATTTTCATGAAGGTGGATTTACCGCAACCGTTGGCGCCAATCAAACCGTAGCGGTTGCCGTTGCCGAATTTGACGGAGACGTTTTCGAAGAGGGGCTTGGCCCCGAACTGCATGGTGATGTTAGCTGTAGAAATCAAGAAAGCGACCTGCAAGGAAAAAGGCGCGGCGATAGGCCGGCGCGAAAAGGCGCACATTGTACAGGTTTGCGATCCGGAAGTGGCGTCTGGCTGATGAAAGTTTGATCGTGGATTGCCGCAGCCCGGCCGTTCATGCCCCGCTCCGCAGGGCAGAGTGCCACTATCGTCGAAAGGAGTGGCTCGCTGTATCGGCGCATACTGGGCATAATTGCGTCGCTAACTAATATTTTACCTGGCTCGCTCACCTGCGAGACAGGACATCAGCATTCAACGGAACCTTTTCGATGTTCGCCCAGATTATCTCGACCATGCTGCCAGTGTTTCTGATTGCCGGTTGCGGTGCGCTATACGGGCGGTACCGCACACCGGACATTCAAGGCATGAACACACTCAACATGGAGCTGTTTGTGCCTATGCTGGTGTTTGCTGTGCTGGCCGACAGGCAGGCGCCTTTGCAGGAGTACGCCGACCTGGCACTGGCCGGCGCGGCGGTGGTTTTGGGCTCAGGTCTGTTGCTCTGGCCGCTGGGTCGGGCACTGAAGATTGACCTGCGCACCTTCCTTCCACCGATGATGTTCAACAACTCCGGCAATATGGGCATACCGTTGATGGTGCTCGCTTTCGGCGAAAAGGCTCTGCCGGCTGCAGTGGTGCTGTTTATCGTTGAGATGTTGCTGCACTTTTCCGTGGGGCTGCACATGCTCGACCGCCACGCCCCGCTCTGGCGACTGCTGAAACTGCCAATCGTGATCGCCAGTATTGCCGGTCTGGCGGTCAACCTGAGCGGCACAACGCTGCCAGAGTGGCTGCTTGCTGCACTCAACATGCTGGGGGAAGTCTGTATTCCACTGATGCTATTCGCGCTCGGCGTGCGCATGCTGGACGTGGATTTCAGTGACTGGAAGCTGGGGATGCTGGGGGCTGTCGCCTGCCCATTGAGCAGCTTATTGCTGGTCTGGCCGATGCTTTACTTGCTGGATTTGCCGCCCCTGCAAGTTGCCGCGCTCTGGGTGTTCGCGGCGCTGCCGCCAGCCGTACTCAACTATATTGTCGCCGAGCAATATCAACAGGAACCGCACAAGGTGGCGTCGCTGGTATTGATCGGCAATCTCGGCAGCCTGATCATTATGCCATTGGTGCTGTGGCTGGTGTTCTCAGCGGGCTATGTCTAGTGTCCCGTTTGGTTGATTCGCTGATCTACTGCGCGTCACTGACAACTCTGGACAAGGCGCCAGTCCGCAGACGGGGCTATTCCCCGTCAAGGGCTGGCAACGCCGGCCCAGAGTTGTCAGTGACGCGCCCTTCGGGAGCTCCTGAGAGCATAGATAGCCGCGTTGCGGTGACTCGATTTGGAACCACCAAACCTTCGCCTCCGCGCCTTGCTCTCTATGCTCTCAGGGGCTCAGTAGGTCTGCGAATCAACCAAACGGGACACTAGCGCCCATCGGACGGCCTGATCGACGTGGATCTGGGTGGTATCAAATAGCGGGACGTCAGTATCTGACGGTTTCACCAACAGGGCGATTTCGGTGCAGCCCAGAATCACCCCCTGTGCACCGCGTCCGGCCAGAGCGCTGATGGCGTCCAGAAACACGGACCGCGAAGCATCGCTGATCACGCCCTGACACAATTCTTCAAAAATAATACGGTGGATAGCGTCCCTCTCGGCCAGATCGGGCACCAGCACGTCAATCCCGAATTGCTGCTCAATACGATCACGGTAGAACGGCTGTTCCATGGTATAGCGCGTGCCCAGCAATCCAATCTGACGGATACCGGCAGACTTCAGCACTTCACCCGTCGCATCTGCGATATGAAGCAGCGGGATCGAAAGCGCAGCCTGCACTTCCGGTGCGACCTTGTGCATGGTGTTAGTACAGATCAGCAATCCATCCGCACCAGCCCGCTCAATTGCCAAACCCGCCTCGACCAGAATGTCAGCCAGCGCCTGCCAGTCACCTTTACTTTGCAGCGTTTCAATCTCGGCGAACTCCAGGCTGTTAAGGATAATCCGGGCCGAATGCAGACCGCCTCGCGCCGCCTTTACGCCTTCATTCAATGCACGGTAGTAACTGACCGTGGACTCCCAGCTCATGCCGCCTAACAGACCTATTGTTTTCACCGGTTTACTCCTCTTTCGGGCCTCGCGCCGTCGCTGTCTTCAAGATGGCGTGGGCTCGCTCAAATTCCATTTGGTTGATGTGCCTTGCCATGGCGTCGATATCGCTACTCGCCAACCAGATCCCGAGTTCGTCCCGGCAGGTTTCAAACAATGCCTTTGCCTTGAGGTTATGGGAAGCCAGCAACCGATGCAGTTCGAGAATCCGGTCGGAATAGGCCGCCGAAGGCTCTCCAGACGTTATCGGGGGCGCAGGATCCGCCGAAGCCGGTGTCTCGCTCTCCAACCACAAGCGCGCTGCATCCAGTGTCTGAGCCAGTTCGCCCTCCAGCCTGTCCCAGAACGTTTCAAGGGGTTGTTCACCGCCCTCTTTTATCTTGTTCTCCAGTGCCAGGGCAGCCGCCGCAAAGCGCTGGGCGCCGATGCTGCCGATGGACCCACGCAGGGTGTGCAAGGCTGTTGCAGCGGCGTTTCTGTCGCCCTCGTTCCACGAGCGGCGCGCCGCCTGAAGCGGCTCAACACCGGTATCGACAAAGCGGCGCACAATTGATGCAACCACTTGCGCACCGGAAGCACTGGCGCGGCTCAACGCTGTCAGAGCGTTCAGGTTCAGGACCTCGCCTCGCTCTTTTTCCGGTTCAGGTAACGGCGCGGCTTGATCGTTGTCCGTTGTCAGAGGCTCGGCAGGCGCTGTCATGTGCCGGTGCTGCAGGATCGTTCGAATCAGTTCATCTTCATCCAGCGGCTTGGGTATAAAACCATTCATGCCGGCACTGGCATAGCGTGCCTGCTCCTCGCCAAGCACACCCGCGGTCAGCGCCAGAACGGGCAACTGCAGTTTCAATTGTTCCCGGATGATTTCGGTCGCGGTAACGCCATCCATTACCGGCATCTGGATATCCATCAGTACCATGTCGTAGCGATGTGCGTCCGTGCGCAGATGATCCACTGCCTGTTGCCCGTCCTCGAGCATCGTCAGCTCTGCACCTGCGTGCTCCAGAAAGCCACGGGTAACCACCTGGTTAAGCAGGTTATCCTCGACTACCAGCAAGCGCATGCCCTCAAGTTCGCGCGCACTTTGCAGTCTTTTTGGCACAGTCGATTGCCAATTGTCGTCGCGGGCCACGAGAATCTCGAGCAGTCGGTCATACAGGTGCGAGCTTGTAACGGGTTTAAGGATGACCGCATCAATCAGCGACGCATCCTGATCGGCCAGTGCCGCCGCATGCATGTGGGTGCCCACCATCAGAATAATAATGGCATCTCTGCCTCGCGGCAGCCGGCGCACTCGTGCAGCCAGCTCAACCCCGTCAAGGCCTGACGCGGCAAGCCCCATCAGGTAAATGTGTTGCAGGTGCTCCTCCGGTGGATGTGCTTGCACATCGGCCAAAGCCGCATCACCCGAGGCGTAACTGTTCACATGCCAGTGCCAGCCCTGCAGTGTTTTCTTGAGGTAATCCCGGCTGGTGTCGTTGTCATCAACAAGAATCACGTGGTGTTCAATAATTGGCTTTGGCAGGGGTTTTTCAGGCAGCGGTGTAAAAGCGGCCACCTTGAGCGGCAGTGTGACCGCGAACTCGCTGCCTTTACCCGGCTCGCTGCGAACGTCTATCTGACCGCCCATCAGGTAGACCAGCTTTCTGGATATGGAGAGCCCCAACCCGGTGCCACCAAAGCGGCGTGTCATGGACGTGTCGCCCTGGGAAAAGGCCGTAAACAGATTGCGGATCTGATCCTCGGACATGCCGATTCCGGTATCTCGCACGATAAAGCGCAGTGTTGCATCCTGACCACGGCGATCCACCTGTTCGATCAACAGTGAGACCTCGCCCTCTTCGGTAAATTTGATGGCATTGCTGAGCAGGTTGACCATAACCTGCCTCAGGCGCAGCTCGTCCCCCACTAACTGGCGCGGCACTTCCGGATCAACGCCGACCGCCAGTTCGAGGGTCTTTTGCCCCGCATCAACGGCCATAATATTGGCGAGACTGGTGGAGAAGTGGTCGATATTGAAATCTACCGGCGCCAGGTCCATCCGGCCGGCCTCGATTTTGGAGAAATCGAGAATATCGTTAAGGATCGCCATCAATGAGTGGCCCGCAGAGCGCGCCATTTCAAGGTATCGTTGCTGCTCAACTGAAAGGTCCGTGCGCCCCAGAATGCGGGTCATCCCCAGCACGGCGTTCATCGGGGTGCGAATTTCATGGCTCATATTGGCCACGAAATCAGTTTTGGCCCGACTAGCGGCTTCGGCGGCAGCTCGCGCCTGTTCGATCCGCTGCTCGGCAAGGCGTGCTTCGGTGACATCCCGAAGAATGATCCCAAAGTAGATGCTGTCCTCACTCTCCCAGCTCGACAGTGAAAACTCTACCGGGAAAAGCTCACCGTTCTTGCGACGACACTCGCCTTCAAAAGCTCGGTCCGTGAAATCAGGCAAGCCTGAGGCGGTAAGATGCTTCCATTGATTCAGACGCTGATCCCGGGTATGCGGGGAGACAAGTTCCAGCCACACCTGCCCGATGATTTCGGCTTCCGGATAGCCAAAAATTCTTTCTGCCGCCCGATTCCAGGAATGGATCCGCCCCCTGCTATCAAGCATGAACAGCGCTTCACTGGCACTTTCTGCTAACGATGAAAACTTTGTCTCCGACTGACGCAAGGCCGCTGTCATTTGCTCCGCCAGCGTCAGCGCCCGACTTCTTGTCACCACCAGAGCACGCACGAACGAGAACAGTAGCAAGCTGATCAGGATCCCGCCGGCGAGCACTATCTGTGCTTTCTGATGATCAACTTTATCGTCAAACTCGGGTAGCGCCTGAAATGTCAGCAGCCATTGTCGGTCAGCAACCTCAACTGTCCTGGATGACTGGCGGCTATCGAGCTCTGACACCGCGTTGCCTTCAATGGACTCGCTGATAAACATCTGCTGTTCGGGCAACGGATCGTTTCCGTCGAATATAGTGATGCCGATATCCGGATAGGAGCCGGCAAGAATACCGTGAATCAGATCGTTCATCCTGAACGGGCTGTATACGAAACCACTTAGCTTCTCACGCCGCTCCGCTATCGTTGCGGGCACCCTGCCACCGGCATAGATAGGCAGGTACATAAGGAACCCGGCCTGGGTTCCCACGTCAGTTTCCTGAACCAGCGTTATTTTCCGAGTCATGGCGGCCTTACCAGAATCCCGGGCTTGTTCGATAGCCCTGCGCCGAAGGGTTTCGGAGAACATGTCATACCCGTGTGCGCGCTGATTTCGCCAGTCATAGGGTTCCAGGTAAGTCACCGGCGCCAGAATTGAACGCTTGCCTGCCGGTTTAATCACAAAATCCGGAAACCCCTGGCCACGGACTCTTTTTATAAAGGCCTCTCTCTCAGAATCGCGGTCAAGATAGTCTGCGTAGCCCAATCCCTGAATTCCCAGATAGCCTTCTGGCAACTGAAGTTCCTGAACATAGCGGGACCAGTCTCGCCAAGTCACCTCGTTGGAGGCATAAAACAACCCGGCAGCGCCTTTGAGCACTTGTTTGTAATCTTTCATTCGATCGAATATGCGGGACTGGATAGCACTGACGCGGTGATTGAATTCTTCACTGACAACCCGCTCGGTGCTGACCGTCGCGATACGCCAGGCAAGGGCGGTGAGTCCCAGCGCAATCATCAGCGCCAGCCAGGGCAGCAGTAGTTCTCTGATTTTAAGCGTGGATGTCAGTGCCCGTTCGGTCACATCCGCTGCCAGCAGTAACCCGCATGACACCCACAACAAAAGAAAGCTGTCCAGCGCAACCAGCGCGGTATTGACCGAACCGAAGGCAAAAGGTCCATACCCTTTGAGGGTGGCCACAACGGCAAGCGCCGTCAGCGCCAACGAGATGCTGGTAACTCCACGCAAGCCATAGCAATATGCCGCCATTGCAAGGCAGGGAACGTACAGAAACATCATCAACTGTTTGTCAGTGCGATCACCAAACGCCGGCAGGAATATCATCGCCGTGACGGTGACAATCAGTAACAGCAAAATCAGCCCGCCGCCGAATCCGCCGCGAATCCCACCCGGCGGCGTGTAACGACACCAGGCCACGAACAGCGAAGTGAGCACCAGTATTCCAACGACGTTACCCAGCCACCAGGTAGTGCTGACATTCAAAACCGCATCCAGGCCAATAAACCCACCCTGAAACAACGCAAGCGAACCCAGAAATGCGCTGACAGCTGCGGCGAGCCCAGCCACACCCACGAACATAAATACACTGACAACATCGGCAAACACGCCGCGCTGACGCCAGATTCGACGTATCAGTAGAGCGCCGAGCAGCGCTTCAAGTGTATTGCCGGCCGAGATTATCAAAGAGGTGGTCGCCGCTGCCGGTAGCAGCGTGCCCGACTGGACAAATCCGACGACGTTAACCAGCCAGGCTCCAACTGCGATAACCGGCCAGTAGCGAGGCCCCATGATCAGCAGAGCGGCAATGGCAATACCAGAAGGAGGCCATACAGGAGAAACATTAGTAGCAGCAAAGGAAAGCTGGAGACTGAGGTGTGCAACGGCCCCATAGACAACTAATAACAGGAGGCCAGAGAACACGCGGTTTATTTTGATTGAAGATGTGTTCGGTGGCTCGGTCGTCACATCAGGCATTTCAGGATCCTTTGAAACCACACGGCTCATTGCCTCGGCAGGCAGGCCGGGTTCAATAGCGTTGGGGTGCTATCACAGTCAGACCCCAGTCTGCTGTCTTGCGCATAAACCTTCTACTCGTTGATCTGTCGATCAAAGCGGCTCACAACAGTTGTATTCCGACCATTACTCTTGGCTTGGTAAAGCGCTGTATCCGCAAGGGATGTCAGCTCCCTGCCCGACATCCCCTGAGGAGGTACACCCACTGCAAGACCTACACTGGCCGTAAGGAAGTTCTCAATACCCGAGAATGCGTGAGGCAGCGCCATGTCGCGAACACCCTGACACACCCACTGGGCAAACCCTTCAGCACTGTCGACGCTCAGGTGCGGTATAACAATAGCAAACTCCTCGCCGCCATAACGTGCGACCAACTCGCCGGGACGCCGTAACATGCTGGAAAGGCGTTGAGCAAACCGGCGCAGGCAGTCATCCCCCGCAAGGTGACCATAGCCGTCGTTGTACGCTTTGAAAAAATCGATATCTACCATAGCAAAGCCCAGTGACTGGCCCTGCCGGTGATGGCGCCGAATTTCGGTGGTGAGCTGTGCGTCGAGAAAACGGCGATTGTGGACACCGGTCAGGCCGTCTCTGTCGGCCAGTTGCTGAAGTGCATCCGTTTTGCGCTTGAGTACCAGATGGGTATTGACCCGGGCATTAACAACCGACGCGTTAAACGGCTTGGTAATGAAATCCACCGCGCCTGCTGCAAAGGCATCCACTTCCAGGTCTTCACCGGCATGAGCGGTGACAAATATGATGGCGCAGTGGCGGGTTTCATCATTTGCCTTCAGTGCACGGCAGGTCTCGTAGCCATCCATTCCGGGCATTTCCTGATCCAGCAGAATCACGTCGGGTTGGTATTCTTCAGCAAGCCTGATGGCATCAGCCCCACTGGTCGCCACGATGATGTCGCCGGTATCCTTCAGCAAGGTACTGAGTATCTCGATACTCGGCACATTGTCATCAACAATCAGTATCAGGCTATCGCGCTCGGAATCTGGCAAAATCATGGACGAACATGCTCCGGTTCGAATAACAGATATTCACGCCCTCTTCAGGCTGAAATTGGCTCAGTGCCTGCACCCGACTGCAGGCTTTGTCAGCGGTGTCGGGGTTTTCGTAGCAGCGCCAATAATCACAGATCTTGGCTATACTCCTGTCCACTGATTCACAGTATGGCTCAAATGCACCAATATATGGCGCAACACCCCTAAAACAGCCATTGGCAGAATGCGTTCCAAAGTACGTCGGGCCCCGCCTCACGGATGCCTGATTTTTTGCAACAGACTGTATATTGGTTATTTTTAACAATAAACCAGTAAAACGCCGTAAGTGGAGATTAACCATTGAAATTATTAAGCGCACTTATTCTGTCGATCGGCGCCGTTATCGCAGCCTGGCAGGTTGCCGATGGCTTGCGGGACCTGAAAACCGGTGATCGCTATGTCACCGTAAAAGGGGTCGCAGAGCGGGAAGTGGAAGCCAACCTCGCACTTTGGCCGCTGAGATTCGTCGCAACCGGTGACACCCTGGAGCAGGCCCAGACCACTGCCCGCAAAAGCCGGGATTCCATCAGCGCTTTTCTGAAATTGCAGGCGATTGAAGCCGACGCCGTTGAGCTTCAGCGGATTGACGTCACCGATACCCAAGCCAACCCCTACAACAGTGGCAATGGTGGCAAGCGGTTTATCGTGAATCAGACACTGATGATCCGCAGCAATGATATCGGCAAGGTGAAACAGGCCGCACAGGCGATGGGAGATCTGGTGGATTCCGGCGTGGTGTTGTCTGGCGATTACGGTGCCAGCGGCCCGACCTATCTGTTTGATGACCTCAACAGTATCAAACCGGCGATGATTGCAGAGGCAACGGCTGCGGCCCGGGACGCTGCGCAGCAGTTTGCCGCTGACGCCGGGGCAGAGGTCGGTGGTCTGAGACGTGCCAATCAGGGCGTCTTCCAGATTCTGCCCAGGGATCAGGCACCGGGGATAACCGAAGTCCAGCAGCCGGTAAAAACCGTGCGGGTCGTGTCAACGATTCAGTACTACCTGAAATAATCCCTGCTGCCTGAAAACGCTATGCCCTGCTCAATCCAGCGTTTTCAGGTAAGCCTCCAGGGCACGCGCATCCTGGACGGTCACATGCCCGTAGCTCAGCACGATCATTTGCTGGGCCTCAAAGGCCTTCAGCACTTTGTGCACGCCCTGTCGTGTCATCCCCATCATGTTGGCAATATGCTCCCGGGTCAGCCTGAAAGTCACCGGTTCGGACAGCGTGTGTCCGCCGCTATGCATCTGGGCCAGGAATAGCAACCGCCGGCCTACTCTCGCCGGCACCCCTCGCAGCGCGTCATCCTCGATCAGCGACATGGACGCCCAAAGCCGGCGGCTGAGCAGGTCCAACACGTTGGGATAACTCTCGGGATAACGGCGCATCAGCTCGCGAAAAAATTCGCCCTGCATCTCCACAATCACCGCTTCAGTATGGGCTGTCGCTCCGTAAACCCTTGGCGTTCCCGGTGAAAATACGGTGTCGCCAAACCAGGTGCCCTTGTCGAAAATAATCAGCATGGCTTCACGACCGGCAGCATTCACCGAACTGATGCGCACCGTACCTTGCGCGATCACGCTGATCGTTGACTGGCGAGAGCCTTTTTCATAGATCAGCTCATCGATGTTGAAGCGCCGGATGCGGGCATGTGCAGCCGCTTCCTCAATCGCGCGATCGGGGAATCCGGAAAAAATGGGGCATTGGCGAAGTACAGCGACAGAATCGGTCATCCGGCAAGTGTAAACCAATTGACAGTCAACCGGTGCTTGAGAGGCCTACACTCTTGCTGAACGTCAACAAACAGGGGTCTCGGTCAAAACACAGGTGCGTCGCATTGCGCGCCGCCTGCAGTCCTCACGTTACCGGGATGCCCCGCCGAACCAACGCGATGAAGAGAGCACCACTATGAACAGTCCCGCCCATGTGTCCGCCATACCATCCAAAAAAGAACGGGTCAGCGCCGAAGAGTGGCAACTGCGTGTTGATCTCGCTGCGGCCTATCGACTGATCGCAATGTATGGCTGGGACGACCTGATATTCACTCATATCTCGGCGCGCATTCCCGGTGACGAGCACCACTTCCTGATCAACCCTTACGGCATGATGTTCGAGGAAATCACCGCATCCAGCCTGGTGCGTATTGATCAGGAAGGTAACAAAATCGATCCTGACGACTACGACATCAACCCGGCGGGTTTCACCATCCATAGCGCCATTCATGCGGTTCGCGAAGATGCGACCTGCGTGATGCACACCCACACAATGGACGGCATCGCCGTTTCTGCGCAGCAGGATGGCCTGCTTCCACTGTCACAACAAAGCCTGTTCCCGCTGGCCGATCTGGCCTATCACGATTATGAGGGCGTTGCCCTGCGCGAGGACGAGAAAGCACGGCTGCAGAAAGACCTCGGTATGTCGAAGTTCATGATCCTGCGTAACCACGGCCTGCTGACCGTAGCACCAACCATCGCTGACGCTTTCCTGAATATGTATACCCTGCAGCGCGCCTGCGAGATCCAGATCCGGGCACTCAGTGGCAACCGGGAAATGGCACCGATTCCGGGCGACATCGTCGGCACCATCAAGCAGCAGGCATCAAAAGTCACCAAGGGTAAAGGCGGCAACCTGGCCTGGCCGGGCCTGCTCCGCAAACTCGACCGGACCGACTCCAGCTTCCGGAACTGAGGAGTTCTCTGGCGAACGTACCCACGACAATAATAAGGGAGACCAGAATGAGCGACATGAACAGCCCACGTGCTGCATTCAGTGACATGCAGGACGGTACAGCCGAAGACTGGCAAACCATAGCCGCGTCATTTGGTGATTTTGCCAAGACGCTGCCCGACCGCATCATGGACCACCTGAAACTGCTGGAAGGCGACTTCGGCGGTTTCAAGGTTGATCGCATGACCCATTGCCTGCAAACCGCCACTCGCGCCCACCGGGACGGCAAGGATAACGAGTATGTCGTGTGCGCTCTGCTGCACGACATCGGCGACACCCTCGGCACTTACAACCACGCCGATGTGGCGGCGGTTCTGCTGGAACCGTTTGTCAGTGAGGAAAACCACTGGATGGTGAAGCACCATGCCATTTTCCAGGGCTACTACTTCTTCCACCACCTGGGTATGGATCGGGATATGCGGGAGCAGTTCAAGGACCACCCCCATTACGCCCACACTCTGGAGTTCGTGACAAAATACGACTCACCCGCGTTTGATCCAGAGGCAGAAACCCTGCCGCTGGATTTCTTTGCGCCCATGGTGCGGGAGGTAATGGCCCGCCCCCGAAAATCCCTCTACAAGAAAACGATGGAGGAGAAAGCCTGACTTTCTCACATCAACCCGGTTTGATGTGTGCCCTTGTGTTCTGATCAACGTTAATGCGCAGTGCCATGCCGGACCGATCGTGGAGAGTGTTGATGAGTCTTGGGAAGTATTGAGAAGTCTTGATATACGTCATCACCGAAAATGGCGGTGCTGTGACATTGCAGCATTCCCTGACAGATGGCTTTGTATATACTTCAACGCAAGACAATAACGACATGCCAGGGTCAGACCGGCAGCACAAGGAGACGCATGAAACGCGTGAACACACTGGACGCCTCCTGGCTTGCGGTGGAGTCAGAAGACACCCCCATGCAAGTAGGCACACTGCAAATATTTTCGCTGCCTGAAGGCGCACCTGAAACCTTTCTCCGGGACATGGTCACCCGGATGAAAACCAACTGCGATGTTGCTTCCCCGTGGAACTACAAACTGGCGAACGCCGGCCTGTTCGGCCGCCTGCTGAGCCCTCACTGGAAAGTTGATCGCCATATTGACCTCGACTATCACGTGCGGCACTCCGGCCTGCCGAAACCGGGAAGTGAGCGCGAGCTTGGCATTCTGGTGTCGCGGCTGCATTCCAACCCGCTCGATTTCGCGCGCCCGTTGTGGGAGTGCCACATCATCGAGGGGCTGGAGAATAACCGGTTTGCGCTCTACACCAAGATGCATCACTCGCTGATTGATGGCATCAGCGGTGTCCGCCTGATGCAACGTATCCTCTCGACCGATCCGGACGAGATCAACATGCTGGCGCCCTGGTCAGTCAAACCCCAACGCAATCACAAAGTGGCCGGCGACAACGCCGCCACTATTTCGCGCGCCTTCCAGGAAGCGCTACAAGCGTTGAAGATTCAGGCGGATTCAGCGCCCCGGTTGATCAGCGCGATTACCCGGATTGCCAGTGCTGCCCGCCACCCGGAAGACCACCTGACAGCCCCCTTTGCCGGCCCTCGATCGAGCCTCAATCGACGGGTGACCGGCCAACGCAGGCTGGCCACGCAACACTATGAGCTAAGCCGCCTCAAAGCCCTCGCCAAACAGGCCGAGGTGTCGTTAAACGATATCGTACTTTACCTGTGCAGCACGGCCCTGCGCCGCTTCCTGATGGAGCAACACCGCCTGCCCGACACGTCGCTGACTTCAGGCATTCCGGTCAATATCCGTCCTGCGGACGATCAGGGCACCGGCACAGCCATCAGTTTCATGATCGCCAACCTCGCGACCAACGTAGCCGATCCGCTAGAACGGCTCGACCATATACGGGCGTCCACCGCCAGCGCCAAGACGCATCTCCAGAGCTTGCCCCGCAGCGCGCTCAACCAGTACACCATGCTGTTGATGTCGCCTTATATTCTGCAACTGATGACAGGGCTGGGCGGGCGCGTCCGCCCGGCGTTCAACGTCACTATCTCGAACGTGCCAGGGCCGGAGCAGACGCTTTATTACGAAGGCGCCAAGCTTGAAGCGATGTATCCGGTGTCGCTCATCACTCACGGCGGAGCGCTGAACATCACCTGCCTGAGCTATGCGGGGTCATTGAACTTCGGCTTTACCGGGTGCAGAGATACCCTGCCCAGCATGCAGAAACTGGCCGTGTACACGGGCGAAGCCCTGGACGAGCTCGAATCGCTGCTACTCCCCAAACCCAAGGCGAAGCCCAAAACACCGCGCAAGCGTGTCAAGAAAGTCGGGTAGCCCCCTTTTCTGACACGGCCCATGTCTAGTCCTGAAATAGGTTTACACCTGTTTCGCTTAAA
>TARA_R100001440_G_scaffold7759_3_pt1 | contig 21007 bp, 33 predicted proteins | sample TARA_R100001440 | Tara Oceans TARA_R100001440 (sample SAMEA2622112) | marine metagenome | biome: marine biome (ENVO:00000447); feature: surface water layer (ENVO:00002042); material: "saline water (ENVO:00002010), including plankton (ENVO:xxxxxxxx)" | depth 5 m
ATTCTAATGGTGAATTTACAGGTCTAGTTAAATTAGATACAATGAATGTAATTAAAAAAGATTATGTAGAAAAAAGAGAAGTTACTTCTGATGGACAAGAAATGAGAGATTCAAAGTATCTTAAAATAATGAATCCACAAAATGAATTAGAAAGAGCACAAAAAGATTTCTATTTAATGTTTAGAAGAATATATGAAGATGAATTACTTCCTATGTTACCTAAAAATATTGAAATGTTAATGTCAGGAAAAAGTCCTATTATAAGAGATAGGTTTATGAGAGAGTTAGAAAAAAAACCTGATATAGTTAAAAGACTATGGGGTAAAATGGGAGAAGGTTGGACAAATTTTTGGAACACTACTACAAAACAAGAGATAGTTGCTTTTGATGAGTATGGAAATTTTGTAGAAGATACTCTTCCTATTTATTATATAGGTAATCCTAAAACTGAAGAAGATCTTACAGAAATTAATAATAAAATACAACTTAAAATAAAACAAATAAAAACAGCAAAAAATGCTAAAGAAGAAGAGTCATTAAAAGAAGAATTAAAAAAATTAAGATTAGAAAGAAACAGATTACAAAATGCACCTACTACAAAACAAATGAGTAGAGATATGGCAGACAATCTTTTAAGATTTGGAGCTATGGCACAAAACTATGAAAGTCTAGGTCAAATAGAAGATACTTTAAAAGCTGTTATGCATACTATGGAAAAAAGAAATTATGAACCTGCTGAATTTAAAGTAGTAAGTAAGTTAAAAGAAGGATTTAAAAGAGTTGGTCTTAAAGGTAGTGGATCTACAAGAGGTGAAGCAAGATTATTACAAAGAGCACGTAAGTGGATGAGTATGACTTATTATGATAATGAAAAAAGAAGTTTAGAATGGTATGATAAATTATCACAAAAAGTAGTTTCTTTTTCATCTTTAGGTTATGTAGGATTTAACGTATTTGGTAACATTAATAACTTTGTAATGGGTAGAGTTAATAATGGTATTGAAGCAATAGGAGGATTATATTTTGATAGATCAGCATATGTTAAAGCTACTGCAGAGTTTAACAAACGTATGGGATTTGATTATTTTAATAAATGGGCTCATAATTATTATGGTGCTTTTGGTACAGGTAAGTATGAAGAGTATAAACCTTATAGTAAGTTTGAAGCAAGTGTAGATTATTTTAGAATGTTAGATGACAAAACAGATATACGTGAAACAACTAAAACTCCAGGTGTAGAAGGAAGAGCTTCTAGAATGCTTAACTCTGTTGCATATTCATTAAACGATGCATTTGAATATAATGTACAAACTAAAATAGGACTATCTATATTATATAGTTTAGAAGTAGATAATGGTAAACAAGAAGGAGAAGGTGGTAGAAAAGTTATATCATTATATGATGCATTAAAATATGATGCTACTACTGGTAAAATGAGTATGAAAGATGGATATACTCATGTAACTTTAAAAAGTGGTAAAAGAAAAAAATGGAATGATAAAGTTAGATTTGAAGTAAGAAATTACATACGTGAAGTAAATAAAGAAGTACATGGTAACTATGCAAGAGAAGATAGAATGGTTATTCAAGCACATACTATTGGTATGCTTGCAGCACAATTTCATAAATGGATTGCGCCAGCTGTAAGAGCTAGATTTAGAACAGAATACTTTGATGAAAATTTAGGTTGGAAAGAAGGTAGATATAGATCAATGCTTAATTTTTTAGCTTATGCTGCAAGAAATTTACAAAGCATAGGAAAACTTCAAGCTAACTATAAAGAATATCATGGAGATAAAGGTAAAATGAAATTAGGAAATGTTCATAGAACTTTAGGAGAACTAATGATTTTTATGTCTGTATACATGTTAAATAGTCTATTAGCTAATTGGGATGAAGATGATGATGATTCAATGAAATCAGCTACAAGAAAAAGATTTGAAAATGCATTTATGTATCAAGCAAATAGATTACAAAAAGAAATGTTATTATATGTTCCAGTCTTTGGAGGTAGAGAACAAATACAAATTTTAGAAAGTCCTATATCATCAACTAGAATAGCAGGTGAGTTTAGTGAAGCTATGTTAGAAACAATGAGGTGGATACCTAATTTACCAGCATATCTAGGTCAAGAAGATGGTACATATGAATTTGAACAATGGAAAAAAGATTCTGGATTATACTATACAAGAGGATCAAGAAAAGGTAAAGCTAAATTAGGTAAAGAATGGGGAGACTTTATACCATTAGTATATACTATTAATAGATGGTTAGCTTTTGATAATATTAAAAACTTCTATATTAAATAGGATACCCATAATATAATTTTTCAATCCAACACATCTTTGTTTGTTTTTTCAGATTCAATAAAGAATTTATTTATTTCTTCTCTAACAAGCTCTCTTAGTTTTTGTTTTAACCATTCATGATCAGGATGATCTTTTGTTGCCAATAGTTTAAAAGATATTTCTTCTGCTATTTTATCAATTGATTTATTCATAATTATTTAATGTTTAGTTAACATAAACTGAGGTTATAATTTATATATTATTTATATGAAACGTATAGATATAACCCCAGCAATATATATTTTAATAATGATAGTTGTCTTTGCTTTAGGTACTATGTAATCTCACATGCACCACCTGCACAAGCTAACTCACCTTTAAGATCAGTATTATCTTCTACTTCAACAACTTTAGATAAATCTATATCTAATAAAGATTGTTTCATTTCATTATATTTTTCTTTACTTATATCTTCAAATGGAGCTTGAGTATATGTACCACCATCATAAGGTAATACAGACAAACCATTATAATAATCTCTATTTTCCCACATCCATTTTCCTGCAGCATCCCATTCATGTTCTCTTAAAGATATAGTTGCTGATACATTATGAGTATTTGATCCAGTTCTGTGACCTGGTGTTACCCATTCTGTTGCAACTTTTTTAACTCTTTCTAATAATTGGAATGGTGACTCTGTTCTAAGGATAGATCCTTCAGGGGCTTTTTGTGGAATGCTAATTACAGCAGTATCATGAGCTCTAAAATAATCATCTTCAACTAACTCTGGATGATTTATAGCTAGGTAATTATATATAGATTCATTTTTACCTACACGTATTCTTCTTATATAATAATCATTATGCCATGCATGAATACCAGAACTTGTTCCAAGAGTTAAAGATGTTGTTCCTGCAGGTTTTACAGTTGTACATCTAGCTGCTTTGTTTATCCCTATTAATTTGGCTACTCTTGCGTTCTCTCTTTTTACTATATTTGCAGCTTCCTTCATATCCATTTGGAGCACAACGGCACTCCCTATTCCTGTCATTGACACACCTATAAGAGCGTCTCTTTCTGTTGTCTCTTTCCATATCTGTCTTAAATAATGAAAGTTAGTATAACCCGCTTGAAGTGTACCAATAAATGCAGCAGCTTTAACTCTAGCTTCAAAATCTTTTTGAGACTCAACATTTGATACATTTACTTCACACAGATTACAGAATTGATAAGGACGTAATGCTATTTCACAACATGGATTAGTACCCCAGTCTTTATCATTATTAAAGTATATACCTGGCTCACCAGAACCAGATAATTCAACACGTTTCCATAAGTCCATAAAAAACTTTTTAGTTATTTTATGTCTCATAAGTACAGCAGAGTTATTAGCTCTACCTCTTTGTGGATTTTTTTCCCACCATGATCCTGATTTACAACCAATCATTTCTTCATCATGAGCACTAAATAAACTAATAAGAGCAGCTCTTCTAATACCACCAGCTAACACAGCGTCAGCAATATAACAAATAATATCATGTGTTTCTATTGTTGATAAAACATCTCCATCTTCTTTTGAACTTAGCAATCCTTCTATTTTAACTAAACATTCTTTAAGTGGTTGAGGGCCAGGAGCTTTACCACCTGATGTAACTAATGCTGCACCTTTAGGTCTAATGTCTGAATAGTCAAATATTATTTTAGATGATCTACCATTCATATAAGATTTCATAAGAATTTTAACTGCATCAGCCCAACCTTCTATACTATCTCCAATAAGGTATCTTTTTGTTCTTTTACCATAAGGTTTATTAATACGAGGTAGTTTTTCTACATGATGTTTTTGTACAGAATAGCCAACTCCTGTTCCGCCAAGAAGAAGAAACATACATTCACTAAATGAATCTAAACTATCTATAGGAAGATATGCACAATTATATACTCTATTAGGAGAAATCTCAATAGGTTTACCACCAAACTGCATGGATCTCATAGAAGGTAAAACTTTTTTATCATATACAAATTTATATACATCTTCAATTTGCTCTTTTAACTGTGGATATTTTTTAATATGCATAGCTTTATTACGATCAACAAGTTCTTCCCATGTTTCTCTTCTTTCTAATTTTGGTAAATATTTTGCGTATTTCATATGGACAGTAATGTCACTTAGAATCTTGTTGTTTAAATTCATTTTTGTTTATTTTATATAAGTTAATAATTAGTTTTTCCTTAAGCGGTAAATACAAGATAAATAAAATATCTTTAAGAATGAAAGAGAATGGCTATAAATTCATTCTTATTTTAATTTTAATTTTGATATTCTTTTTGTATATTATATATGTACTACAAAAGTATAATATTATTTATAAATAAAAAAATTTAATCAAATGAGTTATAGTGTAATAAAAAAATATAATTGGACTTATTTTGCTGAAACTATTTTAAAAGCATTAACAGGCACTAAAAAAACTTTCATGAAAAATTTAGCAGCTGGTGTAACTGAAAATCTTACAATTGGTTTTCGTACAGTATCTATTATGAATACTCATGCAACAAACACCATTACAATTACTAATGTAGCAGCAGAAACTATTACAGTTCCTGCATTAACTACTGTAAATTTTGATGCTATGAATGGAACAATTATGTCTGGTGATTTAACAATAACAACTGGCACTGGAACAGCAATAGTAGCAGGAACTTATTAAACATTAGTTAAATGGCTACTAATATTAATAGACAAAAAATCTTATCAAGAAAGACGCATACTATTCATGATGGTGTTGGTAATGCTACAGCTATATGTGCAGATTATAATTGTGTTTCTTCAGAGTATGGAGGAACAGATTATAGTTTTAATAATTCAGCATATTGGACTAATTTTGATACAACAGATCCGTTTTCAATTTCTGTATGGGTAAAACCAGAGTGGCTTCAATCAAACGGTTCAAGACAATTTCTTAATATAGGAGTTAATACAGGAAATTGGAATGATAATATTATGAGATTTTATTTTACTAATGGTGGTGGAAATTTAAATAGATTAATAGGAGAGTTTAGAACTGGTGGTAACTGGGCTTTAAATTTGTGGGCATTACATAATCATAATTCTAAATGTGGTTTAGGTATTAGTTCATCCTCTGGATGGTCTAGTGCTAACCGTGGTTATAAAAATACAAATGATTTTACATTAGTTACATTAGTTTATGATCCTTCTCTTAGTGCTACTCTTAGTGCAGTTAGATTTAAAATGTATTGGAATGGAAACAGTTTAGGAGGTGGTGATTTTATATATGATCAAAATCCACAAAATGTAACATTTCCAAGTGGAACAGCAAAACAACTACAAATAGGTGCTAATTTAGTTACTAATTCAACAGGAATGGAAGGTAATTTAGATGATATGGCTTTTTGGGATGTAGCATTAACAGACGCAGAAGTATTAGAAATATGGAACGGAACACAAGCAGCTGGTAGCACAGATGGTACACCAAATAATTTATTATCACATTCTAAAGCTGCTAACTTAAAAGGATGGTGGAGATTTGAAAATAATTTTGCTGATAGTTCTGGAAATAATTTTCATTTAACAAATAACGGAGTTTCATTTGACGCAACAAATAAAGCATAAATTATGTCAATACCTGGATCATATTATATAATAGAAGTTTCAAAAGCAGATAGACTTGCACCTGGAAAAACAAGAGAGCCTTTAAACCCTTCTGATACAAGTAATTTAAGACGTAATAAAGAACGTACTCAATTTGTAATAAGTAGTACAGAGACTATTCCTGGTGCTAATTATGTAAATAAATTTGCTAGTAGAACAGATATGATTGCATATATTAATTCTAATGAGGATTGGATTCTTTCTGATATGACTTCAACAAGAAGTGAACAAGCAAGTATAGAGTTTACTATTTCAGGTACACAAAGAAATAATTTAGTAGCAGCTTGGTTACCAAAAATAATAATGCGTTCTACAGGTGAAGATGGAGAGACAGTAGGTATATCTGAAAATTTTATAGCAGGTAATCCTGAATCTGTTGATAGTGCAAATGTAGAATATAACGATGTATATATTAGACAATGGGATGATGCTGTATCTAATGCAAGAATAACAATGCCTGATGGTGCTGTAGGAGGTGATGGTTCTGCTTCTATAAGAGATACAGTATATGCAACTCATTCTATGATTTTTTTAGCTAATATACCTTCAACTGGTTTAGTTTTACCAACTTTATCAGGATCAAATTTTAATTCATTTACAATAATGTGTTCTTTTCAACCACAAGATTTAAGTGCTGGTCAAACGGTATTAATAGGTAAAGCATTTGAAAATACTGGAGATGATGGAATTTTAAGGTTTATATTAAATAATACTGGTTTAAAAATATTTTTACAAAAATTTGATGAACGCAACCGTAGATGGTTGGATCTTCATACATTTGATGTTACTACAAATGATGTAAACTCACATGCTTCTGCAAGAGCTTATCAACAAAAACCTATTTTTATACAATTAAGTGAGGGTGTTGTATCTATTCCTGTAGCAAATGAGGCAGGTTCATACAGTACACCTGAATCAAACCAAGTTAATACAGAAGAACTTGGTGTTTCATTTGAATATCCGCAAAAATTTAATAATACAGTTTTAGCTAGTACAAATAATACAAATTTTACATTTATAGGAAGTCATGCTATATGGAATGCTAATTTAACAAATGATGAAATGGAAAAGATCAGAACTTATCTTTTAACTTTATAAAAAAATGGAAACTACTGCACAAGAAATAGCACTTATGAAATTAAGAATGGACTCAATGGAAGATAAATTAGACAAGCTTGATGAAAAGCTTGATATGATAACAGAAAAATTATTAGATCCAGATCATGGTGTAACGGCAAGAGTAAATAGAAATACTATTTTCCGTAATGAAATGGAAGATTTAGTAGGTGAAATATATGCTATGAAAAGATGGAGAAAAACAACTGATATATTAATTAAAGCCTTAATTGTTGCTGTAATAGGAGGTTTAGTAAAACTATTTTTATTCTAATGAAAAAACTTTTAATAATAATATTATTCATAATAGCATCTTGTGCTGCACCAAAAAAATGTTGTAGTCAAGATATAGATCTTAAAAAAACATTTAAGTTTTCTACATTTTACGCTGCAGTAAATGGAGGTAATTCTATTTCAGATGTTGATATATATTCAGTAACGAATGGATTAGAAACACAAACTATAGAAACACCATATGATTACGCTATTACGTTGGGTATTAGAAAGATAGCTAGATTTGGATATGAGAATAGAGCAAATACTTTTTACGATGGAACAGAAAGTTCATACTCAGATGCTGCTACTATAGGTAAAGTAAGAGGTTTAGAATTTTTATTTCAAGCAGATTTTAGAAGAGAACAAGGTGAAGACTATTTAGATCAACATCATTTTGTCAGACATGTAGATGATAAATATATAGTTAAAGTAGAATATCTTGAAGATGGTTTTGCTGATATAAAGTTTTTTGAATCATCACAAAGATACAGATATAAAGTAGATAATAAACTTTCTTTTAACGCAGGGATAGTTCAAAGAGTAGCAGAACCTTACGGGTATGATCCATTAGAAGAATGGGTGTTAGAAAACGGAGATATACATTACACATATCTTGCTATACAAGAAGGATATACAATAGATGTTTTTAATTCAGAATACTATGATCCTTCTGGCTCACTAGTTGCAACTAATCCAGAAGTATGGGAAGCAGTTGCAATACCTGAGATGTTAAAAAATTATACTGAGAAAAAAAGAAATGAATTACCTATACAATGGACACATTCATGGGTAGCAGGATTTGATTACTATAAGTATAGTAAAGAGTTTTGGTTGCATGCTTGGGGTAATGTAATGCCTCTTCATTATAGTGATGACAAAAATGAATTTAGTTATTACAATTTTAATGAAGGTCAGTGGTTAGATTACTCAGGTGGATTAATATTTGGATACAAATTAAATAAAAGTTTAGGTGCTTTTGTAGAAGGCAAATATAATAAATACTGGAATAAAAAATGGTATGATTTTAAATTTGGTGTTAATTACGTAATTTTTTAGTATATTATATATGACTAAGCATAGTAAATATTATTATGATAAAACAAGAAATTTATCATATGAACAAATAAAAAAATTAGAACAAATGGAAAAAATAAATTGGATTAACAGTTGGGCAAAAGGTAACAAAAAAGAAAAGTATGAAGTTTCTATACGCTTAGGTAGATTAACGTTATTAGAAGTTAAAGCTTGTTTGTTTTGTGAAGAAGACTGTTCTAGAAAAAGATTAAGAGTAATAGTGTTAAATTTTGGATTTGAAATATAATGGGAAATAAAAGTATGAATATGAGTCCTAATATGTTACGTGCTTTGCAAAATGCAAAAGGCATAAAACAAAAAAAGGTATATGGTGGCACAGCTCCTACAAAACCTGTAAGAAGACAAACAGGTGGTGGATGTGGTTGTGGTAAATAGTTATGACAAAAGAATTAAATGAAGATACAGGTTTTAGAGTTAGTATTAAAACTCTAATTGGTATTGCAATTGGTATAGCAACAGTTGTTGGTATGTGGTATGCTTTGCAAGCAGACATAGAAGAAGCTAAAGAACTTCCTGTTGCTCCTCCACCAGATGTAACTAGAATGGAATATGACATGAAAGATCAATTAATTAGACAAACCATTCAAACTACAGCTGATGATGTGGATGAAATAAAAGAAGATATAAAAAGGATTGAAGAAAAAATAGATAAGCTAAGATGAAAAAATTATTTATTATACTACTGTTTCTTCTACCTATAAATATATATGCACAAGTAACTGTTAGATATTTTAATGCTGAATGGAATAAAGCAAACGGAGTATCATGGTGTCATGAAAAAAAGAATGGCTTAAGTGATTGTGAAGTAAAAGCATATGATATAGGAAAAGATCCTAAAGTGCAAGATAAATATAAAGTAGTTGTTGTACCAACTATAATTATATTTAAAGACGGAGAAGAAGTAAAACGTTTTCAAGCTGATATTAGTTTTAAAATGTCAGCAACTAGAGAAGAGGTACAAGAAATTATTGACGAACAATTAATGAGTGATTTTTAAAATGGAAAGACAAAGTATAATAGAATATAAAAAAGGTGGAAGTAAAAAAGATGCATGTTATCATAAAGTAGTTAGACGTTATGGACCTAAAACATCTGCATACAGAAGTGGTGCAATGGCTAAGTGTCGTAAAGTTGGAGCTGCTAATTGGGGTAATAAATCAAAGAAAAAATAATATTAACAATTAAAATTTAAAATTATGCCACAAGGTAAAGGAACATATGGATCTCAAGTAGGTAGACCATCTAAAAAACAAAAAGGTGGAAATAACTGTATAGGTAAAGTAAAAGGTGTTGATGTATGCTCACTAACAATGAGACAACAAAAAACATTAGAAAAGCATTCTGTGCATCATTCAAAAAAACATATAGCAATGATGGTTAATGCTATGAAAAATGGAGCATCATTTGGAGCTTCTCATAAAATGGCACAGAAAAAAGTAGGAAAATAACATGGCTGTTAGAAAAACTAAAAAAGGTTTAGCCCTTAAAAGATGGTTTAAAGAAAAGTGGAGAACACCTAGTGGTAAGAAAGACTACAGTGGAGGTGAGAACACATTTAGACCTACTAAACGTGTAACTAAAGATACACCAACCACCTGGTCTGAATTAACTCCAGCTGAAAAAGCTAGAGCAAAAAAAGAAAAAGATACTAAAGGAAGAGTTAGTAGATATAAAAAGAAAAAAAGCAAAAAGAAAACTAAAAAGAAAGTTACAAGAGCAATGTGCGGAAAGGAATTAAAATGTGGTGGTGAAATGTCAAAAGCAATAATAAGATAGTGTTATGATGCAATCAAGTATAATAGAATTAGATACATATAAAAAAGGTGGTATGGCTGGATGTACAATCAAAAATGGTTGTAAAAGTAAAAAAGGAGGTCTTACTGCTAAAGGACGTAAAAGAATTAACCGTAAAACAGGTTCTAATTTAAAAGCTCCACAACCAGGTGGTGGTAAACGTAAAAAATCATATTGCGCTAGATCAGCTGGTCAGATGAGAATGCATAATATAAGTTGTAGTAAAACACCAGATAAAAGAATTTGTAAAGCTAGAAGACGTTGGAAATGTTAAAAAAATTATTATTATTATTATTATTTTTTAATTCAAGTTTTATTTTTGGACAAGGAAAAGAAACTATTATAAGTTTACAAACAGATAGTTATCCAAATGAAACTTATTGGATATTAATGGCAGATTCTTTATATGGTGATACTATATACGAAGTGCCTCCTGGACATTATACGCAACCTAATACAGGATATGTAGACACATGTTATATACCTGATAGTATAAGTACTATAGTGTTTTTATTAAGAGATACTTATGGAGATGGAATGGACGGTAGTTATTATGTTGCTGTATGTGGAGATACTATTATTAATAAACCAACTATTACTTTTAATAGTGGTATATATCAAACTAGAATGGTACCTCCCTGTTTTCCTAATCCCCCTCCTCCTGCTTTATGTTTACCTGCTAAAGTTATTATTAATTTAGATCAATATCAATCAGAAACATCTTGGGAAATAACTGATTCACTAGGATTTGTAGTAGCATCAGGTGGTGGGTATAATGCTCAACCTGATTATGGTACAGTTATTGTACCTGTATGTTTACCATTAGGACCTTTAAATTTTACTATTTTTGATGCTTATGGAGATGGTATGCAAGGTTCTTTATGGCAAGGACAAGATGGTTCTTATTTTGTAAAACAATGCAATGACACTTTAGTATATGGAACAGATCCTGCATTTGGATTAGACAGCACACATATTTTTGTTATTGACTCTTGCCCTCCTATATACGGATGTACTGATGATGATTATTTAGAGTGGAATCCATTTGCTACTGTTGATGATAGTAGCTGTCAAACATTAAAAGTATTTGGATGCATTGATTCAACTATGTATAATTATGATTCTAATGCAAATACAATGGATTTAATCCCACAGTGTGAGTTTACATTAATACTTCACGATCTTATGGGTAATGGATGGATAGGATCTAATTTAGAATTATTATTACCTGATACATCTTTTGTATTTACTCATTTAGGAGGATTTAATCAAGAATATCAATTTACTATAGATGCTCCAGATCCAGCAACATTTAGATTTAATATAACTCCTCAAGCATCTCTTACAACAATAGAGTGTGGATTTACTTTAATGAATCCTGAAGGAGATACTTTAATTAGTATACAACCACCATTTATACAACCTTTATTTCCATATTCATTTATTACTAATTGTGGTAATACTTGTATAGAAAAAGTATTTGGTTGTACAGATCCATTAGCATTAAATTTTGATTCTTTAGCAAATACAGATGACACTTCTTGTTATTATGTAGCTGGATGTATGAATCCCCTATACTTAGAATATGATTCAGCTGCTGACTATGATGATGGATCTTGTGCAACTTTAATTGTATTAGGATGCATGGATTCTACTGCATTAAACTATGACCCTTTAGCTAATGTAGAATTACAAGGATCATGTATTGCTATAGTAGAAGGATGCACAAACCCTTTAGCATTTAATTATAATATTAATGCTAATGTTGATGACTCAACATGTATACCAGTCATAGATGGTTGTACAAATCCTATAGCTCTTAATTATAACTCAGCAGCAAACACTGACGATGGTTCTTGTGTATTACCTATTCCAGGTTGCACTGATCCAAATGCATTTAATTATAATCCGCTAGCTAATGTAGAAGATTCTTCTTGCATTGGAATTGTGTATGGTTGTACTGATCCTACAATGTGGAATTTTAATGCACTTGCTAATGTAGACAATGGATCATGTGAACCATTTGTTTATGGTTGTATGGACTCAACAATGTTTAATTATAATCCTATTGCTAATACAAGTGATAATAATTGTATTCCTTATATATATGGCTGCACAGATCCTGTAGCTCTTAATTATTGTGATTCTTGTAATACAGATGATTTTAGCTGTATACTTCCTATATATGGATGTACTGACAGCACTATGTTTAACTATAACCCTTTGGCTAATGTTGATAATAATACTTGCATTCCTTACATCTATGGTTGCACTGACCCTAGCATGCTTAACTATAACTCCCAAGCTAATACAGAAGATTTCAGTTGTATACCTTTCATTTATGGTTGTACTGATAGTAGTGCCCTTAACTATGATTCATTGGCTAATACTGAAAATGGTTCTTGTATTGAAGTGGTTACAGGATGTATGGACCAAACTGCGTGGAACTATGAAGCATTGGCAAATGTTAATGATTCCTTGTCTTGTTTATATGATGCTGCTTGTATCACTGGTCCTGGTAATCCTTATTGGTTAAATGATGAGTGTTATGCTTGGGTTATATCAGTAGATAACTACTGTTGTGAAAACGAATGGGATACTATATGTCAAGCAACATATAATTATTGTGGAGGTAATTGGAGTGGACCACAACCACCTGCTAGATGGGTTGAACAACAAATTTATATATATCCTAATCCAACAACAGGAATAGTAAAGTTTAATTTATTATTAGATGTTACTGTGTATAATAATGTTGGAAAAGCTATATTACAAGAAAAAGAAGTAAATACAATTGATATATCAAGTTTTAGTAAAGGAATTTACCATTTTGCTATTAAATATCAAAATAAAATTGTAAATTATAATATAATCAAGAATTAAAATTAAAATAAAATGTCAACATATTCAATTGCTGCACGTGTAACATTATCTGGAGATGGCGTAAGTTCAGATGGAATTAATATAAGTGAATTAAATACTTATAGTATTACTCAACCTACTGTTGAATCAGGAGCCATAACTATTAAAACTACTAATGCAAATTTTTCTACTTTTGATGGAACTCATAATTCTAGTGTTAGACTTTTATATGTAAAAAATACAGGTTTATCTACAGATGGTACTATTACTTTTAGTGTTGGCGGTTCTACTAGTGCAAGTACTTTTATAACTGTTTATGGAGATCCTACAGCTGATCAAACAATAACTCTTATATCTTCAGATGGTACTAGCAAAACATATATAGCTAAAGATGCAGAAAATGTTGCTTCTTTACAATTTAAAAGAACTGGTACTGATGCTGAAGTAGCAACTTCACTAGAAGCTTGTATTGAAGCATCTACAGGACATGCAGGAAAAATAGTTGTAGATAATGATGGTGCTGGTACATTAAGATTAACACAAGCTACAAAAGGTTTAGCAGGTAATACTGTAGTAACTTCAACTTTAGCAAATGTTAGAACAGGAAATTTTTTAAATGCTACTGTAACAAGTGAAAATTTTGCAACTATAAAACCAGGTGAGTGGATAACTATACCTATAGCTGCAAATGCAATTGTAAATACAACAGCAACTGCAGATGCACCTTGTGAATATGGATGGTATAGAATAGTTTAAAATAAATAAAATGGCAACAGTAACAACACAATTAACTTTAGTAAGCTCTACATCAACTAGTGCTACTGTAAATTTAGAAGTAAGTGATACATTAAATACAACTAATCCAGTTGCAGGGGTATCAAGAGTAACAGTTTTACATACAGGTTCAGGAACTGATATTATTGCTGCAAGTGGAACAGATACATTATATACTTATTTAAGAAATATGGATCCTACTAATATAGTAGATGTTAGAACAGCAGCTGGAGTAGTAATAGCAAAGTTGGGACCACATGAAGCAATGTGGCTTCCTGTTTATTCTGCAACAGGTTTAGAACTATTAGCTAATACTGCATCTTGTGTTGTTGAATATGCTTATTGGAAAAAATCATAATTATGGCAACAATAGACCCAAATAACGTAGAAGTAAAAAAAGGATTTGTCTTTAATGAGACAGGTAATATAATGATGTCTACTACAGACATGCAAAGTCAAGAAATAGAACAAAGTGTAAGAGATGTATTTGCTGAAGTATCAGTATTTTTTGCAGCTATGACTAAAGCATTAGAAAAAAATGCTGCAGATGATATGAAAGGTATAGACAAAGATGGTACTATAACAGGTACAAAAGGTAATGCATATAACTTTTCTTTATATGATTATAATGCATTAAAAAAGATTATAGATAATTCTGGTTGTTTTATACAAGTGAATGAAGAAGATGTAAATCACAAAACAGATTCTTGGGGTGTAACATTTTCTAAAGAATTAGTAGAAGCTGTTCTTGGATTAGCTACAGGAACTGGTGAATTAGCATTTGCAAAAGCTATGGTAAGTTCTATTGGTAAAGCAGGATTGCAAATAGGTAGACGTACTACCTCTGACTCAAAAAAAGTTGCTAATATTATATTTGTTTGTGAATATTTATTAGGAATGCCAGTTATTAGTGCTATAGTTATTACTGCAGATATGGAAACACAGTCTCAATCATTTAAAGCTGGTCCATGTTTTAGTGAAGAATCAACATCAACAGATTTAACAATACATAAAGATACATATATGTTTGTAACTCCTGCATTTATAAAACAATATTCAGGAGATTTAATTTCAGGAATTAATGATCCAGATTTTGAAAAGTTAACAGGTATATTTACTTCATATCTTAACCCTTCAAAACCTGCATCTACTCCTAAAAGTAAAACAACTAATTAAATAAATAAAAAGATATGTCAACTATAACTTCAAAATTAACTTTATCAGGTACAGGTGTAACATCAGATGTTTTATCTATTACACAATCAAGTACTTTTAATGTTACACTTCCTGCTATAGAATCAGGGACATTAAATGTTACATCTACTGCAATAGATTTAGTTCCTGGAACACCATCTAAAACATTTATAAATGCTTGTTCTGATTTTGCTTCAGGTCCTACTTCTTATCCACATGTTCTTACAGCTGTACTTAAAGCTGATGGAGTAGTTAGTCAAGGAGCTCAAACGTTTACAATGAATGTTACAACGTTACCTTCTGGAGGAGCTAATTTTAGAGTATTTAAAACTACATCTACAGGACAAAATTTCTTTGGACCTGCAACAGCATTAACGCTAGGTTCAAATACTTTTACAGTAGCAGCTACTAGTTTTGATAGAACGGTTAAGTTTCAGTTTTCAAAAGGAGATGTTGAGTTTGATTTTTTAAGTGTAAATGGAAGAGCTTCATCATGTGTTACATCTTCAGAAACTGATAAACGAGTATATTTATATGCAAAAAATACTGGTACAATAGGAACATCTGATAATGTTCATATAAAAATAGGAAATGGACAAATTATTGCTGATTTAGCACCAACAGAATGGTTATTTTTTCCTGTTGAAGAAGCTTTAAATTTAAAAGTAGATACTGTCACTAGTTCTGGTACAAGTACAATTGAATATTCATACTTTACAGCAGCATAGTGGCAAAAGATTGGATGAAAACAGCTGTAAAAAAGCCTGGTGCTTTAAATGCAGCTGCTAAAAAAGCAGGGAAAAGTAAGTCTGAGTATTGTAAAAATCCTCCTTCTGCTAAAGCAAAGAAGAGATGTACATTATGGAAGACATTTAATAAATTTAGACCACGTAAAGAAATGGGTGGTTCTATTATTGTTTAATAATTAAAATTAGAAATTATGCCTAATATGAAAAAAAATATGTTAATGATGACACCAGCGGAAAGAGCTGCAATGGCAAAAATGCAAATGATGGAAGGTTCAATGATTGTACCACCTATGATGGCAAAAGCTGGTAAAGAACTTAAAAATATTCCAAGTGATAATAAAGGTTTACCTATGTTATCTGAAGAAGTACGTAATACTATGGGTTATAAAATGAAAGGTGGTCCAATAGGAGGAATGCCTAATGAAGAATATAAAAAGAAAGGTGAAGTAAAAGCAATGAGATACTATGGTGGTGGAAGTACTTATGGAAGAAGAAGATCATGAGTATTTTAAGTAATTTATTTACTGGTGGTGCTAGTGATCTTGTTAAAAGTGTTGGTGGAGTTATAGATGATTTACATACTTCTAAAGAAGAAAAGCTAGAAGCTGCACAAAAAGTAAAAGAGTTAATAGCTAGCTATGAAACTCAAATGGAAAAAGAAATAACAACAAGATGGCAGGCTGATATGAAATCTGACTCTTGGTTGTCAAAAAATGTTAGACCATTAGTTCTTATTTTTTTAGTTGTTTGTACAGTATTAATGATATTTATTGATGCTGGTTCAATTAAATTTGTAGTAGAAGAAAAATGGACTGACCTGTTACAAATAGTATTAATTACGGTGATTGGTGCCTATTTTGGTGGTCGTTCATTAGAAAAAACAAAGAAATAATGGTTAAATGTGCATGTGGTAAAACAAAAGCTGAGGATGGTTCATGTGATGGTTCTCACAATAAATGTTAATTTTAAGAAAATAATATTATGGCAAAATATAAAGTAATTACTGACGGAGATGAAACTCAAGCATTAGGTAGAAAATTTTCATGGAAAAAAATGGATCAAGCAGCTTTAAAAGAAGCATATGATCTTGGATTAACTAGTTTTGTTGAAAAAATAGAAGACAAAGTTAAAGTTAAAAAAGTTAAAAAAGATGAGAAATAGTTATAAAGAAGCATTAAAAAAAGCTGCAAAGAGTTTAAAAGTTAAATATCAAAGTACAGGTGAAGTTAAAACAGAAGTAATACCTGATAGAATTATTAATGGAAGTACTGAAGCAACACCTTTAGCTAAAACAACAAAAGGGCAAACTGTAAAAAGTAAATAAATGTCTAAAGATAGAAAGTATAACTATCCTATTGGTAATAATAAATTAAATTCTATTATTAAAAATAGCAGCACTAAACCTACAACTAAATCTAAACCTAAATCTAGTTGTAAAATGGTAATGATTAAGTAATGGGACCTTATAGACTTTTATATTTTAAAGAATTAAGTGGAGAAGGTAATCCTTTAGATATATCAATACCTTCATCATTAATTATTAGATCTGAAGCAGTAAACGCTACAACAGTTAGAATTTATTTTAGTGATCCTGTTAATACACGTGCTAGTAGTAATGGTTATATTACATTAACAACAAATAGTGGTAAATCACAAGAAGTACATTATTCTTTTTTATTATCAGTTCATCCAGCAATATTTGCAATTAATTCTCCTAGTAATAATAGTTCTGTTCTTATTTATGATACAAGTATAACTGATGTAACTGCTATAACTTGGACTCCTGGTTCTTAAATTAGAACGTAGCCCAGCAGCAGTAACTACTGGGCTTTATGTATAGGAAAGAGTTGGTTTAGGATATGGAAGAGAAACCTATACATAATTGTTCTAAAATATATATCTAATAGTATCTAAATTAAAATATTTACTGTAAATTTTTTTAAAATTTTCTAATGCTTTTGTTTTTTTCTTAATTGGATACCTGAGTGTACCATTAAGATTTTTAGGTTCATCAGAGTATTTCATTAATTCACGTACTTCTTCAGAAGATCTTATCATTTGATTAACATGATTAGTTAAAGCAATAACTTCACATTTATTTTCTCCTGCATATTTTTTTACAAGTCTAAATAAAGAATCATACTCTTTACTCCAACCTGGATAAAAAACAAGTGGACTATAATTTAAATGTACTTCCCATCCAAGATCTTTTAGTCTATTAACATCATGTATTCTAGATAATATCTTTTGCATTTTTGGTTCAAGTATATTAGAATATTTTTGTGGCATAAGACTAACACGGACTCTAGGCTTTTTATTAAAATGATTAACATCAAGTTTAAGTAATCCTGGATACTTAGTAGCCATAGTACTATTAAGTTGTGGATGATTATCATATCTTTTTAAATAATCATGTAATGGTTCAGGCATTTTATGTTGCATTAAAACTAAATCAGAATTGCATGCAATGTCTACCATTGTATATATTGGATCTTGTTGATTAGGAACTTTAATATATTTTTTTTCCCACTCAACTACAGAGTTAAATATTTCATTAACATTTAAGTTAACAAAAACTCTTTTACCATTGTATCTAGACATATAACAATAAGTGTTTACACAACCACCAAAACATCCATATATAATGTTTGGTGCTATACAATCACTACTATTATTATTTGTCTTTGTTATTAATGTTTTTGTTACTTGCCGTTTTATGGCCATATAACTACAATATTATTCCCAGTAAATGAAGATAAATTTTTCTTTGTCATAATTTTTTTTAATAGGGTCTTGTTTTGGGTATTGCTTTTTTAATTTTTTCTTTTGTTTTTTTTCTTTTTTCTTCTTGTTCTTCATCAATTGCAATCTTTAATAAACATAGATAACCAATAAGATCATCTACTGTATCATAAACTTCAGGTGTTAGACCAGCATTTTCAATACGTGCTATTTTGTCATCTATTCTTGCACATATATTTTCTATAGCAGATCCTTTTGCAAATATATTTCTTGGGTTTGTTGCAGAATCACCATAACTACTATTTTTTTTCAGTAACAATTTTGTTACTTTTTCCATAGTTACTTTTATTTTTTCTTGCGTTGTCATAATTATTTAAATTTTTTTCTAATTCTTTTTGTTGTTCTACTCTAACTCCTTGTTCTATAGCATATTTACCTAATAAATACATTACAAATAAAATTATTAGTACTATAATTACTTCATTCATTTTTTTACAGTTTTTAAATTAACATTAAATTGAGATTGTTTTAATCTTTCAGGTAATACAATTTCTACTAAACATGTATCACAAGCTTCACCTTTAGATTTAACTGGGCTAGGATTATGCCCATAGTTCTTTATAGTGTTATTACATATACAACATTTCATATCTTAATCTTTATACCATACAGCATACACTGCAGCTTTATCACCAGTAGGTTTACCTTGTGCGTTTCTAAGTGTAGCATCACACATATGTACTTTTTTTAATATACTTGGTCCATCTTTTTTAGATGCACTCCAATATTTAGGATTTTTACTATTTAATTTTCTTTTTTTTGTCATAAGCATTAGTTTAAAAACTTTAGAGGGAGTTACACAGGGTAAGAATAACCCCCTCTTCAGTCCAATCATGTCAGTGATTTAAATTTTAAAGTCTCCGAATGTATCAAAGTCTTGAGCTTCAAGATCAGCTAAAACTCCATTTACGTCTCCAGTATAAACACCATTATGCGGTATATAACTTGGTAACGAGCTTGAGTCATAAGTTTTTATATTGACGTTACTTAGTAATTCAGACGTCATAAACTTATGGAACTTTTGTTGATCTGTCATCCACGATCTTGGATGTGATAACTTAAGAGCATGTGTTACGTGATTATAAAAGGCCCATCCACTATTAGAATTTGCATTATAATCAAATGATGGTTTGTCAATCTCTCTTTTAACAGATGATAATTGTGTTGCATCTAGAATTTTTTCTTCTACAAACAAACGTCCTAGTAATTCAGCTTGCTGTTTAAGAGATAAGTTAGTTTTTTTAAACTCATCTTTATCCTGGATTAACTGATTAAAGTGTTTATGTGCATACTTAACTTGTGATGCAATTTGTCTTTGCACTTCAATATCAGCAGACCCTGTGTGTTTTCTAGCAAATGTAGCCATGTCACCGTGGATCATACCGTTATTACATACAAATACATAACCTCCTATACCGCATTGAAATCTTGTACTTTTATCATATGAATTAGTCCAAGCAAACATCATACCCATATCATCATCATGTGTAGTAACTATTTGATAAATACCTTGTGCAATACGTGCATTAGCATTACATCTAAATGTTTTCTTTTTTATAATGAAATTGTTTTGTTTTAATAGATTCTCAGTGTGATCTATAATACTTTTATGAGGAATAACTGTGTAAGTTTTTCCATGAAGTGGTAGCTCTGCATTGCACAGATCTACCTCTGAAACATTAGTTGGTTTACTATATCCCATATCTTAATTTTTTACAAATATATAAATTAATTTTACTGAAACAAACTCATTTGGTTAGTTTTTACACCTAAAATGTTATTTATTTCTCTCTCAATGGCATCTAGATAATATTTTTCATTAATATCATAAGAAGCCCATTCCCGTGGTTCTGCTTTATTATAAAGTGTTTGCATCCAATGACCAGCTTCTAGTTGTATTTGACGCCCATCATTTTTATTTACTTTAATTAGCTTTACACCATTATTTGATATATAATATCTATTGATTTTTTGTAGTTCGTCTTCATGTCCACTACCATCTTTAATATATCTAGCTACTTGTTTCCAATTACCTTTAGATTTACCTCCAATACAATAATCTAATATATTTCTATTATGTTTAATACTATACTCTGGTAAAGTTCCATCAACAAAGTAAGCATATAAGGCTTTTGGAATAATTAGTTTAGATTTGTTTTTATGAAGAGCTAATCCTTCAAACTCAAACCGTCCTTTACATTTAGCTTTACCATTTTCATCTACTGCAATATAATTATTAACATCAGCAAGAACAAGTTTAGAATATGTACCGTGTTCTAGATTTAAATTAGTAATCTCCTCCCACTTTTTACATACTTCCATATATAAATCTTGTTTAGATCTAGGTATTATTGTCTCAACACCATCTGTATTTTGCATTAAAG
>TARA_R100001440_G_scaffold33467_1_pt1 | contig 20952 bp, 24 predicted proteins | sample TARA_R100001440 | Tara Oceans TARA_R100001440 (sample SAMEA2622112) | marine metagenome | biome: marine biome (ENVO:00000447); feature: surface water layer (ENVO:00002042); material: "saline water (ENVO:00002010), including plankton (ENVO:xxxxxxxx)" | depth 5 m
ACTGAGCAAGTATCAATAGCTAAAGATGTTATTGATAAATCAACAGCTAACTTAGCTAAGGTAACATCAGGTGCTGAAAATACTAATAATCCTTTTGACTGGAAAGCTACTGCTACAGAGGCTGGTATTAATGCAGGAGTGCAAACAGGAGTTGGAGTTCTTCAACAACAGTTATCTGATGCTACTAAATCCACTCCAGTAACTTCTGGAAGTAGAGGAGTACAAAATATGTTTGATAGTTACCGTAGAGGAGTTGCTCAACTTACCGGTAACTACTTAGCTTCTGGAATGTCTTCTGGAAGTAACACTGCTCAGATTTATGGAGACTTAGTAAATAGTTTAGCTTATGGAAACGGAACAGCAGACTACGGACAAATGGCAGGAGTAAGTTTACTTAATGGTGTTGAAGTTCCGGGTCTACAATATACGGTGTAATAAATGTCAAAGAGAATAAAGCCTATAGTAAGTTCATCTCCTAGTGGTGCTGCACTACAATTAGTAGATGAATTAGAAAATAAAAATATAACGCTTGAAGAATTTTTAGGAGATTCTTTAGGTAAAACTTTAGATGAGGAGCCAGTTCCTTTAGTTAATGAAGCTGACCCTATTAATGAAGCTGATAACTACGATGCTATAGCTAAACATCTAACAGAAACTCAAAAGATTCCGGGAGCTTCTTTAGTAAGAAGTCCTGATAAACCTAGACCTTTTGAAAGACCTCCTAAATATGTAAACCCTAACGATGCTAAGGATGCTTTGTTTGCAACTATGTCAGAACCAGAGGTGGCTAAGTCTATTGTTGACTTATTAGGCATGGGAGTACCTGCAGTAGAGATTGGTAGTTTAATGACTTTCAAAGGCTTTTTAGATGGTGCTTATAATCCTAATGTTGCTTTACTTATAGCAGAACCTGCAACATTTTTTGTGATGGCTTTAGGAAACAAAGCAAACATAGAATATAAAATAGAACAAGATGACTCTGATTTAGAAGAGGGTGATGATTTAGACAAAATGTTCTTTGATGAAGTAAATAGAAATGGTGGTATAGAAAAACTTCAAAGTATGATAGCTAAAAAAGAAGTTAGTGAAAAACCAATACCACAAGAAATCTTAAAAGAGGTTGAAGAAAGAGTAGAGCCTTCTAGTTTGTTAGCTAGACAAGAACAACCAAACCCTGATAGTTTATTAAGTAGAGGATAATATGGCAAAGAAAATGGATTTCGGTACAAGCCTTCTTGATTATAAAGGAAGTGTTTTTGGCAGTGATTTAAAACAACAAGATAGGGATAAATTTGTTGGTTTTACAAATCAGTTTTTAGATAAATTTATGGGTGACTTTTTAATAAATATTCCTGCTACTCAAAAGAAAGATTACATAACAGCTAATCTTAATAATGAAAAATTTAACAATAACATGTATGAGGCTAATCAGGAACTAAAATTAAGAAATGTAAATCAAAGACAAAAAGAAATAGACCTTATTAATTCTGCTGAAAATAGAGCAGAAGGTGTTGAAAAAATAGTATTAAATAATTTTTACAATACTGACATAGGGCAAAAGTTTAAAGATTTAGGAGGCATTGAAGCTTTCGAAAAAAATCCAGTAGCTAAAAATAAAGCTATTGTAGAAGCTTTTCAAAACTTTGTTAACTCTGAAGTTGAAAGATTAACTCCTTTTTATGACAAGCTTATTGATGAAAATGTTATATCTGACATTCCTCTTAATATATCTAGATTAAGTAATGATAGAAGAAATGCTGTTTTTGCTTCTGTATACGACAAGGCAGATTTATCTTTTGGATTAGAAGGTTTAATTAATTCATCTACAAGGACTAATGCAGGTACTGTAGGTAAATACGAATATTTAGTATACAAAGCTGAAGAAGAGTTTAATAAATATATTAACAGTGTTAATGAAGTAACAAACTTTGAAACTCTTAAAAACATTGACGAGTTTAAAGAATCTTTATTAGATACTCCATATGTTCCTGATATAAATAGATATAGTCCTTTTAGAAAAGAGATAGTTAGACGAGAAGCTGATAATAAACTTAGTGATGCTCAAGAGGCTGTCTTTACTGTTCAACCAAACTTACAATTAATTAAATTATCAAAAGATGACAAAAATGTTTCTCCGAGTTTGTTAAGTCAGTCTGAATTACAAACACTAAGAGATGACGGTAAGTTTGAAACAGAACTTTTTAACGTAGTAGAGGGTTATAATGTTGGTTATTTTTCAGGAAAAATTAAACCTACAGGAGAGTTTCGTGAAAAATATTATGCTGAAATACCCGGACTTGAACAACGTAGTATAGATGAGCCACAAGAAAGAGGCGAAGGCTATGTTGTTAGAAAGAAAATATCAGACAATCAAGGTAATGTTAGTTTTCAAGGAGAAAACATATCTATAGAAAGTGCTTTTGCAAATGATGTACCTATCATAGCAGAGTTTTATAGGCAAAGAGATATAGACCCTAGAACTAATAGAGCTGTTAATGAAGATGTACCTTTCTACTATGAAAAGATTGCTGCTGACCATTTAATTAAATCAGGAAACATTTATATTAAAGATAATCTTTTATACTATGACAGACCTATGGATGCTTTAGATTTATCAAATGTAAAAGACTTTTCATCAGGTGTTAATGAGTCAGATTATATTAAGTCTTCTATAGGTAAAGCTAAAAATAAAAGCAATGATGTTTTATCTAGTAATGAGTTTTTAAACTCTAGTATTGAATTTAAGAAAGATAGTTTAAAAAAACAAGTTGGTTTTGAAGATAAAATTACAGAACTAGATAATCTAGAAACTCCACAAGAAATAAGTAGAGAGTTTTTAATTAATTTATCTATGCCTCCACAAGAACTAAAAAATAAAATAGTTACTTACGGTAACATGGATTACATGGCTGGTGACCTTAGTGATGAAGATAGAGACATGTTGTATGATTCTTATATAAATCAATTTAATCAAGGTCGTGATGATATGTTCTTAAAAACTATTATGTTTAGAAGATAAATATGACAGACTATACAGTACCTAATTTTACTTTCCAATCTACAGAAGAAAAGCCTGAGACTCCTCAGACTTTTAGATACTCTGTACCTACATTAGACATACCTATAACTAAAACTAAAGAGCCTAAACAAGCTTTCCAAAGTGTCTATGACTTTGAAAATGACCCTGACGTATTAAAAGATTGGGATATTGTAGCCAATGCTTTAAATAAAAAAGGTGATGAAATAGCTGAAACTCTTAGAGACACTGAGTTTAATGTAGCACAATCTATGTATAGAGCATATCAAACAAATACAATTAATCAACAAGAAATAGATGCTTACAATAGATTACAAAAGAAATTTACTAACACTGACCTATCAGGCTGGAATGAATATGCAGAACTAGTAAAAGATGCAGGTATTGATATAGCTTCTGACCCTTTTACTATAGTAGCACTTTTAGCAGCTCCTTTTACTGGAGGTACTTCTTTAGTAGCTAAACAGGCAGCTAGTAAAATAATATTAGAAGGTGCTAAAAGATATTCTTTTTCTCAGGCAGGTAAAGCTGCAGCAAGACCTGCAATATTTACAGCAGCAGAAGGTGCTACATGGGCAGGATTGCATAATTATTATAATCAAGATATAGATTTAGACTTAGGTAATAGAGAAGGAATAGATTGGAATGAAGTTAAAAATAATACTTTAATTGGTGGAGGTATAGGTGGAGTTTTTGGTTTAGGTGCTGGACTTTATAGTGGCACTAAATATTTTAATAGAGCTTTTAGATATCACAACGAAGATAAAATTATTAAACAAACTGACGGTCTTTCTAGAAAAGAACTATTAGAAGCTGATGAGCTTACTAATACAATTAAAGATAATCCATACGAAGGACTGGATGCTTCTAAACAATGGATAGATGCTGTTATATCTAAATTACCGTTTTTTGGTAAAGCCACAAGTGAGTTTCAAACTTTATCTAAATCATCAGAAACTTTAAAGAATTTTTTATTGGCTTTACGTTACGATGCTACTAGAACTACACTAGGTAAAAACAAATCTACTGACTCTATGAGTCTTTCATACTTTGAAGAACTTGATAAGTACATGGGTCAATATAAAGGCATTGGTATAGACAGAATTTTTAATAATTTAGGGTTCAAAGGTTTTAGTAGAAAAATAACAGCACAAGATAATGCAGGATTACTTCATTTAATGCAAACAGGCGGTCAAGCTAAAACATTTACTTATAGAAATAAAACATACACTATATCTGATGACATTAAAAAAGCTTATTTTGGCGATAAAGATAAAGGTATAAAAGGAGTTCAAGGTTTATTAGATGATATGTTTGATGAAGGTAGTAAGTTAAGTGTATTTGAAAAGTTTGGTAAAGTTAAAAATTATTTTCCAAGATTATTTAAACATGGTTCATTAGAACAAAATAGGGAAGCTTTTAAAGACTTATTAATTAAATATGGCTACGCTAATCCAGATAACAAAATAAATGAAAAAAAATACTTAACTAAATATATAAATGCTGCAGGTGAAGAAGAAATGGGTATTCCTGCAAATACATTAGGTAAAGATGAAGATGTATTTGGTAAAGGTACAGATTTTATTGCAGAAGCTAAAAAAAGATTATCTAATGATGCAACAGATGATGATATTTTAAAAAAAGCACAAGAGTTAAAAGCTAACAGAATTATAGACAATATGCTTGACCTTAAATATTCACAATATAAAGTTGGTAGTATTCCAAATATAGGTGGTGGTAAACCTTTTTTACAGCATAGAATATTTAATAATATCCCTGACACAGAACTAACTGCTATAGATGTAATTAATAACGATGTTATGGAAGTATTAAATGATTACATATTAAATATGTCTCAAGTTTTAGCTCGTAAAAAATCGTTTGGAGTTAAAACTATAGAAGAGTTTCAAAAAAAATGGTTAAATCCTATTGATGATGAGTTAAGTAGTTTAGGTGCTGCTAGAGGCGAAATAGATTCAAGTTTACAAGGTATAGAAAATTTATTTAGAGAAATAACTGGACTGTCTGAAGTTTACGGTGCAGATTTAGGTCAAAGAGGAATTATAGGTTCTTTTAAAAGAGGAGGTTCTGAAACTTTAAGATTAGTGCAACAAATGGCTCATTTAGGATTTGCAACTTTATCTAGTATTACAGAGCCTTTAATATTATTTAGTAGAATAAATATGAAAAATTATCCTGAAGCTACTAAAAATATTTTAACAGGCATAGCTAAAGAAGTTACAAAAAACTTTGACCAATTAACAAAAATAGGAACTTCTTATATCCCAAAGAATACTCCCATTATAGGTAAATTTGGTGGTAAAAAATCTTTTAAAGATGTAGATGATGAATACTGGAAAGAACTTTATCAAGGTAATTTAGCTATAGAAGATTCAATTTTAAATGGAGTTGATAGATTAGCTAGTGCTGATAGGTTAAGAAATAAATTTTTAAGAGGTGTGCAAAACACTTTCTTTAAAATGAATTTACTAACACAATGGACTCGTGCTGTTCAGGGTGCTGCTTTTACTTCTGGTAAAATGTTAATTAGAGAAAATGCTAGAAAACTTTATGACGATGCAGTAGGTGTAAAAAAATTATCTACAGGTAGTTTTAGAAATCTAGGCATGAATCAAAAAGAATATTTAGAAAGACAATTATTAGAACTAGGTATACAACCTAAAGATGCTATGAATTGGTATCGCAGTTCTTTAAACGATATATCTTTATTTGACCAAAGTAAAGCTACAAAATCACCTTATTATAAAAATGTTTTACAAGGTGCTAAAAGATTTACTACAGAAATTATTTTAAATCCTAGTAAAGCTCAGGCTAATAGGTCTTTATGGTTAAATAATGGTACAGGCAAAATTTTATTTCAATTCGCAGGATATCCAACAGTGTTTAACAATACAATAATGAAAAGAATGGTTAATGAATTAGTTAATTATCCAATGCAAGTTGGACCTAAAAATTTGATAACAGCTTTATTAATGACTACAGTAGCTATGAATAATAATTATTTAAGAAATCCTGATAGATATGAAAAAATTAGCGATACTGAAAAAGTTATAGAAGGAATTGAAAGATACGGTGGATTAGCTCAAGGTTCAGCAATTAAAAGAATGTATGATGCTAATAAATATGGTTCTGGTCCTATTGTATCTGTACTAAGAGGATTATTTGGTCCTGCTTTCGGTGATGCATTAGATACGGTTGAATATAGACTTGGACCGACTACATTAGTTTATAGAAATTTACCTTTTAGTCAAGTACCTACTATCTTAATGACTGATGAGCAAAAGAAAAAACTTAATAAAACTCTTAGGGAATTTGATGAACGCTTATTTAATAATGAAGAAGAGGACACTAGAAAAGGCAGACCTAAAAAGCTAAAACTAACTACAGGTGGACTTGTAGAAGGACCAAAAGTTCCTAATACTATAGAGGACCCTGCAGACCGTATTAATCCTGAGACTGGTCAAACATACTCTGGTAAAGATGTTTTAGATTTAGAGATGGAAAGACTAGGGTTTTCTAGAGGTGGTAATCCATTTGAAGAAATAATTAAAGCTACCACAAAAGCAGGGAATGTTAACACTATTGTAGACTATGGTAGAAATAATCTTGGTCTTCGTGACGAAGCTATTGCAGGAATATTAGGCAATATAGATGTTGAAACAGGTGGTACTTTTGATTATTTACAGAAACAAATAGGTGGTCCGGGAAGAGGGTTATTTCAATTAGACCCTTCTGGTCCTTTACCTAAACTATACGAAGAATTTAAATTAGAAAAAAATTTAAAAGACTCTCCAGAAGCACAATTAGATTTTGTGCATGAAACTATATTTGGTGATAAAAAATATAGAGAAGTTATAGGATATGGTAATGCTAGAAAACTAAAAAAAATAATGACTGAAGGAACTCCAGCAGAAATATCTATTGAATTTATGAAAAGATGGGAAAAGCCAAGTAAGCCTCATACTCAAAGAAGAATAGAATCTACTAATAATATTTTTAAATTAATAAAAGATGCTAGTACTATATAGAGAATCAGACTTAGACAAAGCTTATCAAATAGATTGTAAAGCTAGAGCTAAGGGTAATGAGCCTTGGTTAAAGAGAGAACAATTTAGACGTGTCTATGAAAGCTTATTAGACATGCATTTTACTAGAGCTTTAGATAAAAATTATCAAAACAAAGCTGATGAACTATCTGAGCACATTATAGACTTAGTGAATAGTACACTAGAAAAAAGTTTAGATTTTACACCGGAGGACTAAGTGGGTTTTCCGTTTGAAATAATAACCATGCTTGGTTCCACTGTCCTTGGTGGAGTTATGAGCATTTGGGCTGATAGTAGAAAAGCTAAAGCTGAAGAACAGCAACTGTTAATTACACGAGGTAAGTTTCAGTTACAAGCTGTAGAAGCTGCAAGAAATGTAAAAGATAAAGGCTTCCAATGGACTAGAAGAATTATAGCACTGACTGCAGTTTTTTCTATTGTAGTCCTACCGAAACTTGTAGCTGTCTTTGCACCTGATGTATTAGTTACAGTTGGCTATACAGAATTTAAACCGGGCTTTTTATTCTTTACTAAAGATGTAGAGATATTTAAGTGGATAACTTTTGAAGGCTTGGTAATTACTCAATTAGATACAAACTTAGTATCGGCTATTATCGGAATGTACTTCGGTGGTAGTTTAGTTAAAAAATAATGGAGAAACCAAAAACTATACAAGACATAATAGATGAGTCTTTAGCTTTGTGGGAAGACGAAGAAGATGGGGAGTGAGTGGATAACAGTTGTAGAGACCATAGGGATACCTGCAGTGGCAGCCCTTGGTTTAGGCTATCTTGTTTGGACTTTATTTAAGTCTTTGATTGCAGACATACACAAGAAGCTTGATACACAACATGCAATGATAGTGGCTCTTATAGACCGTATAAGACAAATGGACAATGATATGATTCGTATAGATGCAATGTGTAGAGCAGCTATGGGATTAAAACCAGAAATAGATAGAATAGCGAGGGCAGATGGACAAAAAGACCAACGTAAAGATTAGTTTAATTTTACTTTTATTTTGTAGTAATTTAGTAAATGCAGACGAACTTCTTTTTTCTTTTAAGTTGCCTAGTTTTTCTGGTATCGGTGCTAGTGCACACTACCTTACTATAGAGAACCAAGAGTTTAATAGAAAAGAAGCTATCAAAGAAGAAATAAAAGCTTATCAAGAAGAACTAGAAAGAGAGGCAGACAACACTACACTTGCAAGGTTTATTAGAAACTTAGAGTCTAGAGTATACGCACAGTTATCCAGACAGCTTGTAGAAAACTTGTTTGGTGAGACTCCGAGTGAGAGTGGTAAGTTAGAATTGGAGGGAAATACAATAGAGTATGAAGTCGATGGAGATTACATTACACTCACAGTCACTGACGAAGAGGGTGCAGTTACCGTTATTACTGTTCCTATCGGCAGTTTTACTTTCTAGTTGCGTACATGATTATGGAGATTTGTTAAACTCGGGAGGTGCTCCCGGTAAGGTTATAACTGCAGCTTCAATATTAGATTTACAGTCAGACGAACTGAAGAACTTACCGGCAGCTAAAAGACAACCTACTATCGCTGTTTATGAAAACAGCTTCAAAGACTTTACAGGGCAAAGAGATAGTAACTCTAAGTTTGCTTTGTTTAGTACAGCTACTACACAAGCTCCAGAGGCTTTAGTTATTAGAGCACTAAAACATGCAGCTAATGGTAAGTTTTTTAAAGTTGTAGAACGTGTAGGGTTAGATAGTTTAACTAAAGAAAGACAAATAATTAGGTCCACAAGAGAAAACTTTGATGAGGACCAGCAGTTAAAACCACTGCTTTTTGCCGGAATATTATTACAAGGCGGTATAATTAGTTATGAAACTAATGAAAAGTCTGGTGGTTTAGGAGCTAGATACTTTGGTATTAGCTCAAGTAAACAGTATCGAGAAGATACAGTAACGATTTCATTAAGATTAGTTTCAGTCTCTACTGGAGAAATCTTGACAGAAGTATTAGTCTCAAAGTCTATATTATCTGTTAGCGTCAGCCACGATATATTTAGATTCTTTGAAGTTGGTACAAGACTGTTTGAGTTTGAGGGTGGTACTGCTCAGAATGAAAGCGGAGTTATTGCTTTACAAAAGGCGATAGAAACGGGGGTTTTAAAATTAATTAATATTGGAATAGAGAGAGGGTATTGGCAATATGAAGAAACTAATTAGTATTTTATTTATAAGTGGAGCTGTTTGGGCTGCAGATAATGAAATATATGTAGACCAAAGTGGTGCTTCTTCTTCTATAGATTTAGAACAAATAGGTTCTGGTAATCTAATAGGAGGACTAAACGCTGCTGCAGGTAATATGACACCGTTAGATTTAGACGGTACTAGTATGACACTAGATATTAACCAAATAGGAAGTAGTAATATTTTTAGAGGAGATATAACTGCAGATTCTTACACTGGTTACTTTAACTTTAGTGGGTCATCAAATAACTTTACTATGCAAACAGACCCAACAAACACATACGGAGCTGATACTTCTGATGTGAATGTTGATGTAACTGGTAGTAGCAACACGTTTAGTTTGAATCAAGCAAATGCAGCTATGGCTTCAACACTTGATTTAGACTGGACTATAAATGGTTCTAACAATTCAGTGACTGCTGCTATAGATTACGACACTGCAACAAACTACATGGATATAGATGGTGATGATAACACAGTAACGCTAGACGCTGATGGCTATGCTGGAGGTTACTTTTATTTAGACCAGACAGGTAGCTCTAGAACTTTTAATGTTACACAACAAAGCACATTAGATAATGACTGGCTTAAAATACTTAGCACTGGCTCTAACGGTACTATTTGCGTCAACCAAGACGATGGCGGTACTGCAGTCGGATGTTAATGTAGGAAATATTACAGAAGTAAATGGTGTTGGTCGTGTTGTTAGAGACCAAGAATATCAAGCACAGTTAGATTTTGATATAAACAGTTACGATAATGTTCAGACTGCTAATGGCAGAATGGGCATAACCTTTATAGACGATACCACTATAAAGATTACAGAGCACTCTCAAGTTATAATTGATGAGTTTGTTTTTGACCCTAATCCAGATAAGTCAAAGATGGCTCTAACCTTTGCCAAAGGAACTGCTAGGTTTATTACTGGTTCCTTAGGTAAAGTAAAAAAAGAAAATATAGTTCTAAGAACTAATAGTGCCACGATTGGTATACGTGGTACGGATTTTACGGTGACCGTTGATGAGCTAGGTAGGTCTTTGATTATTCTACTGCCTCTAGCAGACGGTACTTCAAGTGGTGAAATAGTTGTTTCGACAGCAGCAGGTCAGGTTGTTCTCAACCAACCCTATCAGGCAACCACAGCTTCGGTCTTTGAAGCCATGCCGACAAAACCTGTCATACTAGACATCACTTTAGATTTGATTGACAACATGTTGATTGTTAATCCTCCACAAGAAGAACGATTAGAAACTGCTGAGTCTAGCAGTACTTCTAATTCTAATCTATTGGATGTTGATTTTTTAGAGTTTGAAGAACTCGATAAAGATTATTTAGAGGATGATTTAGAGTTTACTGAGTTAGATGTTAACTATCTTGATGTAAACTTTTTAGAAGACTTATTAGATATCTTAGAAGAAATTGACGAACTAGAGAAAGAAGAAACCTCTAAAGTTAACGAAGTAGCAGTAAAAGGAACTCAGCTCGGTTTCGATGCAACTACACAAATAAATACGTTTATAACCGGTAACACGATTACTTTACTTAGAAGTGTATCGGATACGGTTCGTGTGGATGCAGACAAGGGCGGGTCCTATACTATCTACTTAATACAAGATGGCAAGAGTACCCAAATAGTAATCAATGGTGGTGGTGATAATACACTAACCATCAAACAACGAGATTGATAGGAGGTACGGTGGGTCGTACAGAAGAAATCTGTATTCTATGTTTTAGCTTTTGGTTTTTACTAGGCTTTTTCTACACTGCATTTAATACTTTTTAATTATTTACTGTTCATAATCCTAGAGTTCAAACAAGACTCTATGTGGTTGTGAACAGTATCTAATTGTTGAGTAGCTTCTCTAATTATAGTTCTTAGAGTTTGATACTCTTCAGGTGTAAAAAATTTTTCAAGTTCTTTTATGTCTGTTGAAGTTCTCTCAGTAATTAGTTTACCTGTCTTATCATACAGTAGGCTATAACTTAATAGTTTAGCCTCTTTTCTCTTCTTTCTCATTATCAAATCCTGCAAAGGTTAATTGTCCATAATCGCCTCTGAGTCCTCCTTTTTGATATGCAGTAGCTCTACCTTCGAAAAAGTTTTGGTGTTCTACTCCTAACACATCATCCAACCATGTAAGCGGATTTTCTTTTTGTTTATAGTTAGGTTTAAGTCCTAACTGAAGTAATCTTCTATCAGCAATGTATCTATTGTAAGCATACATTTCTTCTTTGGTTAAACCTTCGATGTTACCCATCTCAAATACTAAGTCTAAAAACTTATCTTCTAACTTAACCATCTCTCTACATATTTGATAGATTTCTTTTTTAAAGTCATCTGTCCATATGTCTATGTTCTCTTGTATAAACTCTCTAAACATTCTAGTCATGCCTTCGACATGGAGACTTTCATCCTTGATAGACCATGCAACTATCTGACACATACCTTTCATCTTGCCAAACCTTTGAAAGTTCATCAAGATTGCAAAGCTACTAAAGAGTTGTAAGCCTTCAGTAAAAGCAGAGTATACAGCTAAGGCTTTTGCTATAGACCTTTTATCAGACTTCTTAGTTTTAAAGTCTATAATGTAGTTATGTTTGTCTGACATTTCTTCGTATTCAGAAAACGCTTTATATTCTATCTCAGGCATACCCACTGTATCTAATAATAAACTGTAAGCATGTTGATGAACACATTCCATGTTAGCAAAAGATAACATCATCATTCTAGCTTCTGGTAACTTAAATAATTGTAAGTACCTTTCTACATAACCAGACGCTACGTCTACATCAGACTGAGTAAACAATCTAAATATTTGTGTTAATAAATTCTTTTCGTTATCTGTTAGTTTTTCATTCCAGTCTTTAACATCAGTGTGCAAAGGTACCGCTAAAGGTAACCAATGCATTCTGTTTTGCATGTCATAGTATTCAAACATCCAAGGATATTGAAATGGTTTATAGTAATCTCTTGTGCCTAGTAAGCTCATATTATCTCCGTTGTTGTTGTTCCCAACAATCTGCTATGCAAAGATGATTGTCAGAATAGTTAGTATAAGGTAAGTCTTTATACACTGTAATTATAAAAATGCTAAATATAAAAAATATACCCAAAAAAATTAAAGTAAAGTTAAAAGGATTCATTATAAATTTTCCTAATAGTTTTGTTTTAATGTTCTTAATTTATCTTCAGCACCAGCTAACTTTTCTATCAACTCATCTAATGATTCAACAATATTAGGATGCTCTGCTACACCTACTTTGTTATCTAAATAAATTTCTATATTAGCTTTTGCTTCTATTATTTCAGCTTCATATCTAGCTTTTAATGCTTCATACAGTTTAGTTCCTGAATATATACTCATTTTTTTCCTCTTTTGGTAAGTAAACTACAACGAAAGTTTTACAGTTTGGACAACTTAAATTAGTTTCCATGCTATATTCGGAATCTTCATATTCTATATCATGGTCTCCACCCCAAATTAATTCTGTACTACAGTGCCAACATTTCATATTATCCTTCACAACTTATACATTCTACTTCATCTAATTTAATTCTAGGTACTTTAACATTTACGTTCTCTGCACCTCTAGCTCCATCAGACCTAAAGTAATACAAAGACTTTAGTTGATTCATACCGTACCAGTGTACGTCACTTACATACTGTAAATATTCATCATGTGTTTCCTGCTCCATAGAAGCCTCAGGAGGCACAAAAAATAAATTGACTGACTGAGCCTGACATACGAACTCTTGACGCTTGTAAGCGTGTTCTACTACCCAGATTTGATTAATTTCATTAGCAGTCTTAAATAATTCTTTTTCCTGCTCACTAAACTCATCTAAATGTTGTATTGAACCTTTTGCTACATTAATTTCTTTCCAAATGTTTTCTTTTTCTTCTGCAGTTTTAAATTTTTTATTTATTAATTTTTCTAAATATTTATTTTTTACTTTATAACTTCCAGATAAAGTTTTATGAGTGTAAACATTAGCCCTAAAAGGTTCTATTGACGGTGACGTACCACCGCATATGATACTACTACTAGCATTAGGGGCAACAGCAAGAAGATGAGCATTCCTAAGACCAGAGTTAGAAACGTCAGGAGCTTCACCCCTACTATCAGCGAGTCTCTTAGATGCTTCCACCGCAGATTTTTTAATGTGCTTAAACGCTTTGTAATTAAAACTAGTAGCAAATAGACCTTCAAAGGGAATGTTTTTACTTTGGAGATAAGCATGGAACCCCATTGCACCAAGCCCGATAGACCTTTCACGATAGGCTGAGTAAGCTGCTTTAGTGAAACCTTCTTGACCTTCTCTGATATAATTTTTAAACCTTTTAAAGTTTGCATTGTATTCTCCAAGTTGTACAGTATCAACTGCATTGTCAATAAAATGCTGTAAAACATTGTCAAGCATAGTAATTAAATCTTCTATGAACAGATTATCTTTGGACCACTTGTCATAGTACTCAAGGTTTACACTTGACAAACAGCATACAGCAGTTCTTTCTTCGTTAGTAGCTAGCGTTATTTCAGAACATAAGTTACTTTGTTTAACTTCTAATCCTAACTCTCTTTGTTCTTTAGGTAAAGCATCGTTACAAGTGTCTATATTTACTAAGTAAGGCTCACCAGTTTCTGCACGAGTCTCTAATATCTTAGACCATAACTCTCTAGCTTTGACTATCTTAACAGCAGCCCCAGATTTAGGGTCAATCAATCGCCAGTCATCATCGTTACGAATAGCATCCAAGAATGCATTTGTTATGTTAACACCATGATGTAAGTTTAAACACTTTCTATTTATATCACCGCCAGATTCTTTTCGCATTATCATAAACTCTTCAATCTCTGGATGCGATATATCTAGATAAGCTGCATAGCTACCACGTCTTGTTGTACCTTGATTAAAAGCTAACATCTGAGAGTCAACAACATGCATAAAAGGTATTGACCCAGTTGACTTACTACCATTAGCAGTAGAGACACCATCACTTCTTACCTCTCCCCAGTAACCACCAATACCACCACCGGAACTAGCTAACCAAATGTTTTCATCGTAGTGGGCTGATAAACCATGCCTACTATCAGGCACATGATTTAAAAAACAGCTAATAGGTAAACCTCTAGTAGTGCCACCATTAGAAAGAATAGGTGTACTAAACATAAACCAATGATTAGACGAATAGTCATATATTCTTTGAGCCATTTCATAATCTGTTTCATCTTTATATGTGCTTACATAAACAGCAGCTCTAGCAAAGGCTTCCTGAGGACTAGTCTCTGCATCCCATAAATATCTATCTTGTATGGTATCTTTACTAAACTTATCAAGCTTTTTATCTTTGTCATAATTTATTATTATTCCTAAATAAGGTTTTTCTCCTACCTTGTCTTCAACCATCTTTATCCTCTAATACTTTTAATAATTTTCTTTCGTACCACTCAGCTTTAAGTAGGTCCTCTTTACCATTTTTGAAACGAAACCTCCATCTATACTTCAGCGAGTTCCCACGTAGATACCCAACAAACTCTTCATAAGTTAACATAGCTTCAATAGCGTCTATACACTCTATGTTACCTTGATTATAATGTTCTGGATTGTTTACTTTATCAAACATTATAAAATAGTTGAGTCATAATTTTTTACAAGCTTCCAATATTCTAATATATTGTTAAACATAGCTACGTGTTTTTCATGGGACTCCTTATCCCAAATATGATAAAGAATAATATTAGTATCTTTCCTATCTACAAATATAGATATTCTTTCTACATCATCAAAACCGCAACCTTGAGCATAAGCCGATAGTTGCATTCCATGTTCATCATAAACTAATTTAGCAGGGTCTTTATCTTTTAAATTATCTTTAGTTTTAAAATCAATAAATATTCCTGATTTAGAATATAAGTCTATCTTACCACCATAACCAGAGTCAGCACAGAAAGAATCTTCTGCTATCCATTTTTCTTTAGGATAATTACTATCAAGCCACTTCTGTATGTCTTTGTAAATTTTATTTTTAGACTTACCTAAAAATCCTTTTTCAATTTTAGCATGAATTTTTGTACCTTCTTTAGCAGCATCCATACTAATTTGTTTAGAATCTAATTTACATCTATAAGTAAAAGACTCAATAGATTCATCTTCATATCTTTCTAAAGATAAAGCAGAATTTAAAGCTTGATTTATTTTCCAGTTTTCCAAGGATGGTTTAGCTATCATCCCTAAAATAGTGGTCACAGAAGGTACTAATCCTAATGACTTAGCATCTCTTAGAGTTGTATTTCTTTCTTTGCCATTTGCACCAATGATAGTATACATTGGCTCACCGTCTGGACCATACCAGTGACCTGATTCAGAAGTAAACTTATTATAATTGTCTTGACTGGTTTTGTCAAGTAGTTCATCATTTTTATTCGTTTTTATCATTATCTTGTAATTTTTTAAATTGTTTTATTACATCACTAGAAAATAATTTTTGTAAATTAACAAGAAACATTCTACTAGCATTATGGTCACCGCCACTAACTGTTCTAAATGTATCAAGTTGTTCTACTATTTTTTTAAGTATGTCTGTTTTAAAAACTAAAGTGCAATATTCTTCATCATCTATACATAAATTATGAAACCAGTAGTCTGCTTCAGTTGCTTTTATTCCTGAAGGTTTACCGTAAGATTGATATTCTATACAAATATTTCCTGTCTTTTGCCAAATGTCTCTTTCAGACTTTACTTCAATCTTTTTATTAACAAACAAATCAGCAATCTTATCTTCCCGGATAGTACCATACTCTAAATCTATATCAAACTTCTTTCTATCTTTCTTAGTGGGTTTCACTCCAATCCTCCCCGATTTTATATTCCCCTGTTAAGGGGCATCGCATATGTAATTGTTGTCCTGCCTGTTCTATTGCTTCAACACCTTTGATTCCTACGAAAGTAGCTACGGTGTCTTTAACTTGTATCTGCCATTCATCATGTATATTAGCAACAAACTTAGCATCAAACAAGTTTAATTTAATAGCATCATGTAAATTGCACATCGCTTGTTTCATTACAATAGCACCACCGCCTTGTAACAAAGTATTTAAAGCAGAGTGTTCGTGTCGTACAAATATCTTACGACCATCAAGACTTTTTAAATATCCTTTTCTCGAAGCATCTCGAACTCTTCCCGTAAGGTTTTCAAGTGCAGGGAGGTTGGTGAGAAAACGGTTTCTAAGTTCTTTACCTGCTTTTCTGTTAGCTCCAACCACACTTCCAATCTTCTCATCTCCTGCTCCGTATATAAGGGCATAGATGAAAGTCTTTGCTTGATTTCTTGATTCAAGTCCTGCAAGTTTTTGATTAGTTGTATGTATGTCTCCATGTAAAATCTCGTCAATATAATCTTTATCGTTCATGTAATGAGCTAACATTCTTAGTTCTAGCCCACTAGCATCAACACCTAATAATTTATAACCTTCCGGCACTATCCAACAAGCACGACATTCTTTACCATAAGGGTTTATAACACTAGGCACTTGAGCCATATTAGGATTTCTATGTGTCATTCTACCTGTAATAGTACCATTAGGTATAACGCTACCATGTACTCGTTCACCAATTAGTTCATCCATCCACGATGATATCTGAGCTATTCTTTTTTGTAATAGTAAGAACTCAGCTATCAGTCTTGCTTCTGGTATGTGGTCAATCTTTTTTAACGTACCTTCATCTACTATTGGTTGACCAGTAGGGGTAAATCGTTTTGGCTTCCAACCAAAGTCAATCAAGTATTCTCCTATTTGTTTACGAGAACCTAAATTAAACTCTACCAATTTTTTACGAGTAAATGGTTCAAAGTTATTTGTATCTAAACATTTTTTGTATTCTTCTTCAGTAAGTCCTCGCATAGATAGGGTGCCATCCTTTTTAATGTAAGGGTTTACTACCTTATCAGCTACCCACTTAGGTTTAAAAGTTTCTTGTACTTCGTCTTCTACTTCTGTCATCCTAGTTTTGAGTTGTGCTAGTAAAGTCATAGCTCTTTTTTCATCAAATAAGAATCCGTTTGCCTCTTGTTCTTTCATAATCTTAGCGACCTTGTGTTCTAAGTCTATGCTTTGTTTAGAGAATCCGGAACTTTCTTCTATTAGATGTTTGTAAACGACCTCATTTAGCCTTACATCCTGTATGCAGTATTCAAGCATTTCAGGTGTATATTCTTCAAAGTCTTCTGGTTGTTCTTGCTTAGGTAACTTAACTCTAAATCCCCATGTTTTTAAACTGTGTCCGTTCTCTCTGACTGGATTAAATAATCTAGACATGACTAAGGTATCCTCTAACTTGTTATCAACAAAGGATGCTTTGTGTAGTTTTTCTAAGACAGGAATATCATAACCAATGATGTTATGTCCTATGAGAGTTTTAGCTGATTGTAAAAACTTTATACCTTCTTCTATCTGGGTAGGGTCAAAAGTATGTACTGGTCCGTCTAGTTCTTTGGCAACTATGCACCATATTTTAGTAGGGGTAAGTCCATCAGCTTCAATATCAAAAATCAAATTCATTATCGAATGTCTGCTCCTCGGAGACTTCAAAAAGTCTACCGGTGTCAGGATTATACCTGAGAGAACAAGCAAGTCCAGTATCGCCTGTGTACCTAGATTTTAACACTCTTACTTTAGTTGTGTTAGCTTCTTCTGGATTCTCTGCTTGTTGATTACGTTCTAATGCAATAACACAATCAGACAGTTGTGCTATACCTTGAGAACCTTTTAAATGAGATAAGGATACTTCAACTCCATTCTCATGTCCTTTGTCTCCGTTTGCTCTACGTAAGTGAGACACTAAGAACATTCCTACTCCTGTTTCTTCAACAAGACTTCTTAATCTGTTCATCAATGAATCTATACCTCTACGTTCATCACCTTCTGTCATTACGTTTACAAGCATGTGTAAGTGGTCTACTACAATCCATTTACACTGACAACCAACTATGATGTACCTAAGTTTAGAAAAGATTTCTTCTATATCTGTTGCTCCTAGATGAGCATGAATGAAGACTCTGCCTTTCTGTATAACATTATCAAACATAGTTTGCAGTTGTTCGTCTGAATATTTATCTCTAGTTTCGTTTAAATAAATTCTGTCATTGGCTTCTATTGATATAATACCATCTGCAGTTCTTAGCCAGTTCTCTTCAAGAGCAACGATACCTACATTATCTTGTGTATTCTTAATTAGCCAGTGTTCTAACTCTCTAGTTACTGAAGACTTACCAAGTCCTGTACCGCCTGTCAGAGTTACTAGTTCTCCTCTTCGCATACCGTAAAGCTTTTTATTTAGTCCTTCCCAAGGATAGGCTATGCTTTCTTTTACTTCTCTGTTTAGCCATTCGTCTTTCTTAGCTGATAAATCTAATATACCTGATGGGGTATAAGTCTTTGCATCCCACCAAGCTTGTGTAAACTCAGCAAACTTCTTTTGCTTGAGCATATCATTAGCGTCTTTGAAACCATTAGGTAGTGCCATGATTCTTACCTTTCCGGGTTTAATAATCCTAGCTACTTTCTTTGTGGCTTCTCTTCCTGCTTTATCATTGTCAAAACATAAGACTACATTCTCAAATGATTCAACAAACTCTATGCTTTCTCGGATATCTTTTACTGCTCCTGCAGAGCCAGTCTTAATAGATACGACTGCATACTTACCTTGAAACAGCTCGTGAACTGCCATCGCATCGCATTCGCCTTCAGTTATTGTCAGATACTTACCGCCTTTGTTACGATAAAGTTGTTCACCAAACAAACCGGTACCTTCATAAGTACCATTGAATAGAAACTGTTTGTCTTCTATACGTCTTGTTTTAGTGCCGACTATTTCTGTGCCATTGAAGAATGGATAGATATGCTTAATAGTTTTACCTGCTAAGTCTTTTACAACTCTTACACCAAACTTACTTGCAGTTGCTTTTGAGATACCTCTGTCTTGTAAGTCATCAAAGATTCCTGTGTATGAATTTAAAAATGTACTGCTGTGTTTCTCTACTGTTTCTTCTGGCACGTAGTCCTCATCATATTTAGGGAAACGAGTAGAACAACTAAAACACCAAGCTGAGCCATCCGCATTCATTGATACGGGGTCAGAACCGCCACATTTCTTACAGGGTAATTTGTGTTTTACAAACGTGCTTTTACGTTCTTCCATTCTATCTCCAATGGTCTAGACTAGGGAAAAAACTAAGGGAAAACCCTAGTCTAGTTTGTTTTTTAAGATTTGTCTTCTTCGACAATCTCTGCTTCAACTACTTCTGTCTCTGGCTCAACGATTGATTCAGGACTATCTTCAAGCAACCTTTCTAAGTTTGCTCTGTGAGTAGCTGAGGCAAAACTTAGTGCTTCAGTTACAGTATCTAAATTACCTACCTTAGAAATTATAACTCTAGCCTCTCCTTGCTTTGCCTCGTCTGTAATCTTAGTAACATCATAAATTACTTCGCCATCGTCTTTTTTTACTGTAATAATCATTTAAAACTCCTCGCCATCTGCTAACAGTTCTTCACCATCTGCAGAACGATATTCAATTAAATCTACGACCTGTACAGCTTGTAAGTCTAATCCCTGATAAGGACCATACTTACCTTCACCTGAGTATTCATTGAACTGTACTCTGACCTTAGAACCATTACCCACAGCAACATTTATTTCTTGCTTGTCTTTATCAAGAAGTCTAGGTGCCGGTCTAGTCACTCCGTTTGGACCATTCACTTTTCTCTTGATAACAACTGCAGGACCTTCATCGTGCTGTTTTATTTTATGTCCACGAGAGGCAAAATCATTTGCTATTTCCTCGTCAACAATTAAATCAACTGTATACATAGGTTCAAATTTAGTATTAGGTGTAGTAATACTTGCCCATTTTACAGTACCTTCTAGTATTGCCATGTAAAACCTCCTTTGGTTACAAATAAATTAAGTGAGAGTTTTGAGCTAACCACTCTCAGAGCTATGGAGAAAACCAAACCTAACACATACATGAACGGAGATAGAGGGCTTATGGTTCGTGTTAAATTACTCATGTTAAAATCTCTTTGAATGTTACTAGACCATTAGCCCAAAGTTCTACGAAATAGTTATCTTTAATTCCTCTGACTGAGTAACAGATTTTATTCTCATACCAATCAGTGAAATGTTCATCACTATAATCAACGAACCTCTTGTATTCATCTTTAGTTAACATTTTGGATTCTGAAAAATATAACATAATTTTAGTTTACCACAACTTTAATTGGGATACTACAATTTTTTGAAAATTGTTTTGTTGTCGCAAACGATAAGACATACTCAGTAACTTTTCTTTCTAAGTTTGCAGGAATATTTTTACTGTACTGCAAGTCAATTAAATTATAATTATCTACGGAGTAACTAACAGTAAACTCTTGAGTCTTTCTGAGTTTAACCTTTTTAATAAAATTACTTAAATTATTTCCTGCTCTGACACAAGAGTAATCTATTGATGTTCTGGTTCTGGCACATACTCTGGAGCATAGTCCTCTTCTGTTGGTACCGACATAGTTGCAGTGCTTTCTCTTTCTCGCATTATCTCATCCCATGCGGATTGTATTTGTTCTTCTG
>TARA_R100001440_G_scaffold14809_1_pt1 | contig 20756 bp, 4 predicted proteins | sample TARA_R100001440 | Tara Oceans TARA_R100001440 (sample SAMEA2622112) | marine metagenome | biome: marine biome (ENVO:00000447); feature: surface water layer (ENVO:00002042); material: "saline water (ENVO:00002010), including plankton (ENVO:xxxxxxxx)" | depth 5 m
AATTTTAGGTGCTGGTCAAGATGAAATAACTTTAACTCCTGCTGCAGGTGTTACTAATCCAGTACCTACAACTCCTGGTAATCCGGCTGGACCACCTTTAGCAGAACCTTTTACAACAACTCCTAATTTTAATGTAACAGTTGATAGTCATGGTTATGCTACACCTTTAGATTCAGATGGTAATGGTCCAGATACAGGTAATGGTGGATTAAGTACACCTTCTCCTTGTAATGAAACATGGCAAGATTTTACTGCAGGTGATGCTGATGAAGATGAAAGATTTATACCTAATTCTTTTAATGGTACAGGTCAAGCAACTTGTAGAGCTGTATTTGATTGGTCAACAGGAACATTTTTAGGTATTACATCTAATGCTAATGCAGTAGGATATTATGCTTCTAATAGTCCTGTAATAACTACTGGTGGTTCAGGAGATGAAAGTGATTTTATAATTGGAGATTCACTTACTTTTATTAATGATACTGCAACTGAAAATATTAAAAATAATGGTGTGTTTTGTGCTAATAATGTTCTTTTGGTGCAAGGTGCATTTACAAAAACATTAGCAGATACTGCAGATTTAGAAAATGGTGTGCAGGCAGGTGGTCCAGGTAATTTAGATGCAATAGTTGATGATGCAGAACAAAATGCACAAAATTCATTATTTGTTACAAATAATAATCCAGTAGGAAATGGTCAAGCAACTGGTGGATTATTTGTAATTAAAACAGGATACATGTATACTCATAATTGTGGTATAAATGATTTCTGGGTTGAATCTTCAATGAATCTAGCTTATAGAGATTATGAAGATGTACCAAGAAAACAACATTATGATGATGAAAATTTTACTGATCTTGTAGAATTATTCCATGCTAAAATTATAAATTTTGATAATTATTATTTTTATGATAGATCAACATCAGTTGATAAATTTTGGGGTTCATCATGGGGACGTATACAACCAAGTTATTATGATCCATTAATTGCAGAAAGTTGTTTTATTAAATATCCAAAAAGATTATTATACTCAGTCCCAGCTACAGGATTTCAAGATAAAGCAACGCTTTCAAATAAAAATGATGCAAAACAAGATTTTTGGAGAGTTTATCTTACAGAAAACTTTAGAGATTTTAAAGCAAAAGTTACAACAATAAAACCTATTAATGAGACAGGAGCTTTAATATTTTTTCCAACAATGTCTCCTAAAATGTTTCAAGGACAAGATAGATTACAACTATCTAATACAAAACTTACAATTGGTGACGGAGGATTATTTAGCCAAGCTTTTCAAAATATAACAAACTCTGATGTATCACATGAGTATGGATCATGTGAAAGTGCAAGAAGTGTATTAAATACTCCTTTTGGTATTTTCTTTGCATCTCAAGCACAAGGTAAAATTTTTCAATATAGACCAGGTGGTGGCTTAACACCTATATCAGATCAAGGTATGAAATGGTGGATGAATAAATTTTTACCATCTAAGTTATTAGAATACTTTCCTTTAATAGAAGATTGTCCTGAAGCAGTAGATAATCCTGTAAATGGTGCAGGTATACAAACTGTATATGATCCTAATAATGACATAGTATATTTCTGTAAAAAAGATTTTATACCACTACCACAATTTCAAGATAATGATTGTATAGAATATATACCTTGTGAAGGTTTTATTTATAATGCAACAAATTGTGAAGGTTTACCACAAGTACCTTCATGTCCTGAAGGATATACATTAATACAAGATCCAGTAACAGGACAAGATGTTTGTCAATTATTATATACTGAAGAACCAATTATATTATCTACAGAACAATTTAACTATGGTGCAGGTATTGCTATTGGTACTGACTTAGGATTTGGTAATAATGGAACAGCAAGATATGGTGTAGATTGGCCTATTGTAATTGATGATGTATTTACTGATGGAATGCCTACTAATCAAGCTGATCCAAATACATGGCATTATATAACAGATAATGGATCAAATTCATGGTGGAGAAATGCAAATCCAACTAATGGAACAAATGGTATTATTAACAGATTAATGAGAGGAGCTAATGGTATACCAGGAGGACAATTTGCACAAGCAGAATTTCAAATTAATATTCCTACTGCTAAAACTGTACATATTTTATTAGCAGCTGATAATGCATTTGCATTAGATTTAGATACTGGAACAGGATATACAAATTTTGTAACACCTATTGATGCAACTATATTTGGTGCTGTAACTCAGGGTGCTGGTATATGGAATCCTCAAGCAGTTCCAGGAGGAAATTTTGCATGGTTATCAGGTGATGCAGCTGATGCATCTCAATATTCAAAAGCTTGGATATATAAATTAGATTTACCATCAGGATGTACAAAATTTAGAATGACAGGTACTAACAATGGTGCTGGTTTTGCAGGTCTTGCTGCTGCTGTTATTGATGTTGAAAGTTATCAAGATATACAAGATGCTACATCATGGGAATCTTTACCTAAATTATGGGATTCTGAAACTTATGATTTTATAGTTCCTGGAACTACTACTGATTTTGAATGTCCTCCAAACTTTACAATATTTACTGATGGTACAGATGGTAGTACAGTAGACTGTCCAGTATGTAGAGAAGATATAATAATATATAACTGTAGTTGTATGACAGATCAAACATCTAATATACCAGGCGTATTAATAGGAACATGTCCAGATGCATTTGGTAATGCTGGATCATCTTATTGTCAATACGAAGGATATGCTGATGTTGAAATGGTTGATCAAACTTATCCTATAGAAGTATTAGATACTAATTACTTTAAAGATATATCTTGGACTATTAGTTATGATCCAAAAGCTAAAGCATGGTTATCTTTCCATGATTGGCATCCTAAGTTAGCATTTAATAGTATAAGACATTTCTTAACTACTAACACTGAAATGACAGAAGTTCCTCAATGTCCAGATGGATATTTATGGAATGGTACAGAATGTTGTTTAGCATTACACCATGAAGAATTAGCAGAAGTTAATGTAACTGAATTTTTGTCTACAGTTGAAAGCACACCAGCAACTGTAGAAGCATTTGGTCAAACAATGGATATTGCAATAGTTATAGATAATTCAGGATCAACAGATGATGATGGTGGTAACACTGAAATTCCTGCTGGTTCTAATGATTTTTTTCCTTCACCTATGGCTGAACAAATATTATTTGTAAGAGAATTTATAGATGGTATGGCTCCAGGAATGCTTGGTGGTCCATATGCAGGTCAAGTAGAAATAGGACATGGAGAATGGACTGGTCCAAATAATTTTACTACTTATCAAACATTAACAGATGACCCTACTACTGCAAAATCTACTTTGACATCTGGTAATTATGATTCTAGTGGTGGTACTTGTTTTAATAGTGCAGTAAGTTTAGCAGATGCTATATTAGCACCTGGTTCTGGTACAAGAAAAATAGTTATATTTATTACAGATGGAAATATACAATTTTGTGGTCCAACAAATCCTCCTCAAGCTCAATTTGCTAATGCTACTGACTGTATAGCAATATTTGTTGATAATAGTAATTCACAACTAAATTGTACTACAACAGCTACTAATAATCCAGGTTACGTAACTTTATTAAGACCTATGATAGAACAATCAGGTTTACCAGCAGGTTCTAATGTTGCAATATGTAATCAAACTTTATTTCATTTAGGTTCTAATATTGCATCTGGACAACCAGGTGCTTTTGATACTGTAGCTCAAGCAATAGTTGCTAATATGACTAGTTGTACATGTACACAAGGAGTAATTGATTTAAGTCCTCTTAATCCTCCATGTTTACCTTTACCATCACCTCCACCACAATGTATAACTTGTTCTTGTCCTCCAGGATTTACTTTAATTGGTACTTGTGATAATTCACAAAATCCACCAATATGTAGAAAAATGGATTGTGAATGTACTAGTCCTTTATTTAATCCAGATGAAGACTTAACAATAAGTGGAGAATGTGATGATATTGTACAATATTTTAATCCATTAACTGGAACAGGTAATCCAACTTATGTAAATACTAATCCTTTATTTTGTATATATGATTATGAAGATTGTGTACCTGCTAATTATGAATTAGGATTCTTTTGGAAACATAATATTAGAACTGATTTATTTAATAATTATTATGATAAAAATTATCCTTGGGAAGTAGATATAATTGAAACTACTGGTCAGCAAGTTACTACATTAAGAAGTATAGAATATCAAATGGAAGCTTATTTATATCAAAATGAAGGTAAAGATAGATTCCATGATTTAGATTATAATTTTGATGAAGCTGTTATTTATAATTCAGAACAAGTATCAGGATTATTAGAATTAGAATTAGAACCAAAAAATAATGTTCAATTGTCAATGTTATATCCTATTGTTGGACCTAACAGTATAAGAACATTGTTTAGTAAAGTTGAACAAAAATATAGATTTAATCAATTTTTTGATATTACTGCTGACAGAGGAGAGTTTACAGCAGCAACTAATACAATTTGGGAAACAGATTGGGATGGATATGTTAGAACATTAAACCCAGCTAATTTAAATTATAATAAAGCACAACATCAAAGAAAAAAGTTTAGACATTATTTTAATCATGTGCTACTAAGAAAATCAGATGAAGCTGCTACAACTAGAAAGATGTTATTAAAATTAGAAAATACTAAATTAAATGTATCATTTAGATAATGAAATATAGCAAGGACGGATATAAAAGGAATAGCAAGGATAAGAATAACTCTTATAATATAATACCATCAGGTAATATAACTATGGAGGATGTAGAGTTTCCTGTGTTTGGTATGGATAACTTAGGTAATAGTAGAGTTATGATGCCAGGTGCTAATTATATTTTTCCTGGTAGTTCTGTTTTTGAAATACCAATGATAGCACAAAATGGAAAATCAATTGATGATCAAGCACAAAGAAAGTATTTAATAGATTGGTTAAAAGCAAGAAAAGCAACAGGAAGATTTGATGACCAACTTACTGAAAAAGAATTAAATGAATATATTAAAAATATTCAAACTGTTCAACAAGTAACAAAAGATCAATTTCAAACTATGTTCCCTGAGTCAGTTTCCAATAATAGTATTCAACAATTGTTTAATAGTCCATCTGGTCAATATATATTTGAAACGGATGAAATGGGTAAAGACAATCCTACGGTCCATCATTATCATGCTGAACCTAGTTTTTTAACAAAATTTACAAACATGTTTGATGGTCTAGATAGTGAAAATTCTGTTAAAATACATGAGCTAACACATGCTATGACAAGATCAAAAGGAAGTGGAGTGCTAAGAAAAATGTTTCCTGATGCAAATTTTGTAGACTATCCTATAGAGCAAGCAATAAGAAATATACCTATAGGTTTTGGGGACTTTTATGATAACCCAAATATATTTGAGAGCTATGAAGGAGATCCTGAAGAAATTTTAGCACAGCTTATGCAATACCGTTATAATTTTAATGTAGATCCAAATAGAATTTTTACAAAAGATGATATTGAAGAAGTGATGGATAATGTAAAGCAGCAGGGGGATTCAGGTATTTTTGGCCTTGACATTTTTACACCAGAAAATATTATAAGATTATTAAATGAAGTTGCAGCAGTAGATTCTAAAGATAATAATACTATGATGGCAAAAGTTGGTTTTGAAGTTCCTATGTTTTCTAATGGTGGACCTAAAAAAAATAAATATGGTCTTACATATAATCTTTTAAAAAGTTATATTGATAGAGGAAAATTAAATTATGGTCTTATAAAACAACATCCTAGATTACTTATTCCTGGTCCTATAAGAAGACAATATGATTTATATAAGTATATGAATACTCCAGATATGCGTGGTATTACTGGTAGAAATCTTATAGACAATGTTACAATACCTGTTCAGAAAGGCAGTAGTTTAATTCAACATAGAGGTTTAAAAAATTCTTCTGAAATAGATGAATCTATGGAAAAGATATTAGCAGATTATACAATAAATTCTGCTCCTTTTAAATTTAGTTCATTTGAACCAAAAGGATATATGCCTCAAGGTGGTTTTCCAATGGTTAATACAGGAGATACTAGACCTTTTTTTATACAAGATGATTCATATGCAACAATGTTAAATAAATTTATAGAAGGTAATAAAATTAATTGGAAAAGTTTAGATAGAGATAAACCTATAGAATTAAATAGAGCATTTGGAACATTTGATGTTGCAAGTTCTTCTGGCGGAAGTTTACAAGATTATATAGATAGATTAAAATCAGGAGAAGTTTTTAGTCTAGGAGATATAACATCTTGGTCAATTGGTAAACCTTTACCACAATTTGGTAGTCAAAGATTTTTAATTAAAAATTTTCCAATTGATAAAGGTGCGCTTGTAAATAGACCTGATTTAAATAAGTTTTTAACTGAAAATCAAAAACAATCATTTAATGAAACAGAATTATTATTACCAAGTAGTACAAAATTTAAAGTAACTAATTTAATTAAAAAAACACCAAGACAACCTATTGAATATAAAAAAGATAGTAGAGGTTTAATTTATGATCCAGTACCACAATGGGGAACAGATATTGAGTTAGAAGTACAAAAAAAAGGTGGAGAAAAAAAATCTAAATATGTTAAATCTCCTTTTACAAAAGGTAAATTATCTTTAATGAATACAGATAGTTTAATAAATAAAATGATTAATCAGGGTATTTTTAAATCTGAATTTGCAATGGGAGGTCAGTTAAAATTAAATAATGGATATACAGTAGAAAAACATTATGATAAATTAAAAGATATACCATATATATCATATACAAAACAACCTAACATAGAAGGAAGAGTATACTATGATTCAGATAGCACAGATGTTTTAGATGATTTTAACATTATTGATGTTGAATCAGATTTAATTAAAAAACAAAGAAAACATAAAAGAACTAAAGATATAATATTAAAATATAAAAACGGTAATAATCTTACACCAACAGAAAAAGCGCATTTAAACTCATTAGGGTTATTGTAGTAAAATTAGTTAAATTGCTTTATTTTTAGTATATTATTAATGTAGAATGGTGTCCATATAACAATTATGAAAAGAAATAATAAAAACAAACAAAAACAAACTTTTGACGTTTATCCAATGTTATCTGATTATCAATATGTTACAGGTATACCTATGATGCAAAATGGATCTGAATATTTTAGTTATGATGATTATATGACTGATTTAGTATTAGCAAATACTGGTACAGAAACTAATGCACCTTTTATTCCTAAATATAACATAGATAATAATTATACTCAAACAGGTAATATAGAATACGGTATACCAAAAGCAATAAGTACAGCTAATCCATTATTAAATCTTGCTAGTAGTTTAACTAAATTTAAAAATCTTGGTACAGATTTTAAAAATGCAGCTGCAAATATAAATCCTAAAACAGGCTTACCTTATACTAAAGCTGATTTTGCAAGAAACACAATAACTAACACAACAGATGAAAATGTAATATTAGATCCAGAAGGTCTTAAAAATTTATATGACAGTAAAGGAAATATAAATAAAGATGCAAATACTGCTGAAAATTTATTTATGAGTCAAAATGAAGCTAAACAAAAATACTTTAATTTATTAGCAGAGCAACATTCAAAAGAATATGTTGATGATGATGGAAATTCATTATTAAGTAAACAAGTAATGAATGACGATGGAACTATTTCTTATGCTGATGTTACAATACCTACAACAACTGGAGCAAATATAACAGTTCCTTTTACAGATAATATGAAAACTCCAGGTGATATAGCACAAGAAAATGTAAAAGATATTAATGTACAAAATTTGTTATATAACGATGACTTAACTGAAGTTACTAAATTATCAAGGGTAACAAATGAGGGTAAAAAAGAAATAGCAGATTATGATCCAAATAAAATAGCAACAGAAGGAACAATTGATTTTAACGTTCAAGAAAATATTGGTAAAGATCCAATTGAAAATAGATATTTAATGGCCGGAGGAAGTTTTCCAAGAAATAATCTTTCTGCATTTGTATATGGAGGAGAAGAAATACCTAAAGCACAAGTTGGAACAGGTAATTTTAGAAACTATACACTAAGAGAGCCTAATATTACTATAGGAACTAAAACTATAGCTCCAATAAACAGAATAACAAGAAATCTTCCATTTGGTGCTGTTGATAAAGGTGTTCAACAAGGATACGGATTTAATGCTAATATACCTCTTGTTTCAAGTCAATTACTTAAAACACCAACTTCACAATTAGTTGGTAATATAAATATAGGTACAAATGCATATAGAACACCAGGTAGTGAAAGATATGCTACAAAGTATGTAGATTCAGACATGGATATTATGATGGAAAATGCACCTCCACATTTACAAAATGTACAATCAGCATATGGTGCATATCAAGATTATTCTGCTCCTTATATGACTAATGTGGGTCAACGTATTGGTATTGGTGGTGATTATACTTATTCACCAAGAGGACTTGGTAGAGATCTTGCTATTGATTTAGGTCTTGATCTTGGATTAAACTATAGTAGAGGTGAAATTGGTTCTAACGTTGCATATGTAGATAGGTTTGATAATTTTAAAGGTTTACCAAATGATGCATCTATAAACATCTTTGATTCAGTAACTCCTGATATTAAAGGTAATTTATTTGGATTTGATGCAGGAGCATATGCAGGTTTAAGAAATCAAAATACAGGACTTTCAGGAGGTTTATATGGTAACTATGGTACAATGAGAACAATAAATCCAGGAATACGTTTTGGTGCTAAAGGTAGTATACCATTATATACAGGAAAAGGAAATTTCCGTGGATTAAAAATTACAGCTAATCCAGATATAAGTTATGATTTTCAATCAGGCACACCTAGATATAGTATTGGAATTGGTGCAGGATTTGAAGATGGTGGAGAAAATTTACCACAATATCAAGGTGATGTAGGTTCTAGTGAAACAGAAGAAGAGCAAATATATCCTCCTATTGTAACACCTCCTATAGAAGACGGAACTTCATTAAATTTAAATTTAACAGCTCCAGATTATGTAAATCCTATTGGAACAAATCAACAAATACCAACTAATCCTAATCAAATTGAGACTGTTGAAATAAGTACTGAAGGTACACCTGTTGATAATACTAATATACCAGTTGTAGAACCAGAAGAACCAGCTGCTCCTGTAGAAATGAGCTTTAGTCAACCTGATCTTACTGATGAGCAAAAGGCTAATATGACTGAAGCAGAAATAAAAGCTTATGAAAGACGACAAAAAATGGATTCAGCATATAATAAAGCTAATGCATTTTTTAATACAGGTGCTGTAGGAAAAGCTAAAAGACTATTTGAAGAAGGTTCTAAAGCTCTTACAATGGGTGCAGATACAATTAATTATTTTGCAGACTATGGTAACATGCTAAAAGATGAATTAGAAACAGACAATGAACAAGATGAAATAAGTGATTTTGTTAATCCTATTGAAGCTAGTAGAGGTGATAAAGGTGATTTTGATGTTAATACAGGAGTATATAGAGCTACAAGTTTAGGATATGGTGATGGACCAAGAGGTCAACTTGCACAAATGGGTACAGAAACAAACGGCATGCCTGAGCCAGACTATAGTTCATTACAACAATTTTTAAATCAAACTATAGTTTCTTATGATCCTAAATTTTTAATGATGCAAGCAAAAAATGGCGAAGAGATTATAGATGCAGACATGGAACTAATTAAACAACTAATGGCAGCGGGGGCTGACTTTGAAATAATGTAGTTATGAAAATTAAACTTAAAAATATCCCAGAAGGGTTTGAATTAAAAAATAACAGGCTTGTAAAAAAGATGGCGGCTGGTGGTACTGTAGGTAGCACCTTACAACCTGTACCACGTGATGAAGCTAATGTTGAGGCAGAAAAAAATGAAACTGTTTTAACTGATGCTGATCAAGATGGTTTTTATGAATTATATAATATAGGAGGTAAAAGACATTCACAAGGTGGAACACCTTTAAATCTACCAGAACAATCTTTCATTTATTCTGATACAAGAAAAATGAAATTTACAAAAGAAGAACTAAAAGAACTTGGTGTCTCATCATCAAAGAGACTTACCCCTGCTGCAGTCTCTAAAAAGTTTCCTATTAATAAATATATGGAAGTTCTTAAAGATCCTAGCTCAGACGATATTGCAATTCAAAGTGCTGAGGCTATGATAAAAAAGAATAAAATAAAACTTTCTCAAATTGCTTTTATGCAAGAAAAGAAAAAGGATTTTGAAGAAGGTTTACCATTAGCTGCATATCCATATCTATTAGAGAATGGTATAGATCCAAAAGAGTTTGAAATGAAGATTGAACAAGCAAAACAATCTGAACAACAAATGGCTCAAGGTATGCAAGAAGGTATGCCAACACATACTATGCCTGATGGTACAGTACATCCTGGTGCAACACATGAAGAATATATGGCTATGCAACAAGGTCAAGGTATGATGCCTCCTCAAGCTATGATGCCACCTGCTCCACAAGGCATGATGCCACCACAGGAAATGATGCCACCAATGCCTCAAATGGGTATGGCTATGGGTGGTATGGAATTACGTGATTTTATATATGGTAAAGAAGGTAAAGAAATACCTACTAATAAAGGATTTCAAGCATTACCACCAGCAGCACAAAAAAATATTATTGACAATATGCAAAAGGGTGGTCAACCATCAATTATACCAGCAGAAATGATGGAGCAGTATAATGCATGGAGAACACAAAATAGACTAAAAGACATACCTGAAATACAGATGATGTTTTTAAATACTATGGAAACTGGAGCGCCTGTAATGCCTGGTCATTCTGATATGTTTAAGTCTACACCAAATACTACAAATAAAATGGCTGTAGGAACATTGCCTGGTTGGAAAGAAACATTAAAAGGTTTTATTGCTGATGATTATGATTATGTAGTAGATGATCCAATGCAAGGAATGAAAGATTTTATAAATTATATAAATCCATTTGAAGAAGGTGGATCATATAGTGGACCAAAAGGAGAAGCTGCTTATTTAGCTAGAAAAGATGCTGCTATAAAAAAAGCTATGGCTGAAGAACAAGATGGCGGAGATCCAAATGCAATGAGCCCAGCTGAAAAACAAATGCAGGCATTAGTTAATGCACAAAAAGAGTTAGCTCAACAAAGGCAAATGATTATGATGGCCTATCAGGAAAATCCTGAACAATTTTCTACTGCAGAAGCTCAAGCAGGATTAGAAGAAAGACTTATGATTTTAGATCAAAATCTTGCACAAGTTCAAGCACAATTACAACAATTATCAGAACAAGAGTTTCTTGCAAAAACAACTATTCCTTTGTCAGAGTTTGTAGGAGAAACTGATATTGCTGCAAAACAAAATATGGGTTATGATTTTTATAATCCACAATTAATGATGGCTAAAGAAGGAAAAGAGCTACCAACTTATCAAGAAGGTAATGGTGAAAATTCTTTTGCTTATGAAGGCACTGATGATGCTGGTTATCCAATATCATTAAATCCTTATTTTAGAACATCTCCAACTGGTCAATATATAAATGGTCAAGAAAATCCTAACTATGATGCAGAATTTGAAAATAAAGTAGATGCAGGTATAAGTGCTCATGAAGGTTATTATAATATTATGAATCAAGATAACTTTAAAGGAGTTAGAGATGCATGGATAAAAGCATATAAAGATTTAGATGATCCTGCTAAAATAACAGGTAAGTCTGATAAAGAATTATATAAAGCATTTAATGATATGAATATATTGTTTAATGCAGCATTTTCATCTGGTGTAAGTTTTAAAGATGGTGATATTACAGCACAATTAAAAAGAAATGCTGAAAAATTAGGAATGCCTGTTCCTGATGAAGAATCAATTAAAATGTATCAAGGTATGTATAATGCTTTAGCTACTTTAAAAGAAACAGGTACTGATGAACAAAAAGAATTACTTAAACAAGTTAATATAAATTATAGTACTAATACTGGAGGTGCATATGAAATTGTACCAAATAGTGGTAGATTTGTTTCTAAAATTGATGGTAAAATTGGTGATAACACAAGTCAACAGTTTGTTTCTGTAACTGATAAAAAAGATAAGATAGATATAGAGTTTGAATGTGATGAAGAAACTAAAAGGCTTAAAATGCAAGAATGCATGGAGCAAGGTAAAGGTTTTAATGTAAAGGCTTGTGATTGTGAAGAAACGCCAAAAGATATACCTCCAGGAGAAATTCCACCATATTTAACATTTCCAGGTGATGATTTAAAAGTAGGAGCTTTAGCAGCACTTACAATGCAAAGAGATAAAAAGTATGGAAGAAAACGTAACTATGATCCAATTATGAGAGATCCTGGTTATGTAGATGATAGAGCTGCAGTAGCTGCACAAACAGCTTTAGCTAATCAAGCTATGGCTATTTCTAGAGATCCTTCACAAGTTCAAGGTGCAGCACAAGATCAAATAGATAAAATTCAAGCTAATAGATATGCTACTAATACTAAGATATTTGATAACACTCAAGCTTATAATGTTGCAGAAATAAATAAAGCTAGAGAGTTAAATGATAAATATATGTCTGATTATGTAGACATGGTAAATCTTGTAGATCAAAATTATGACAATGTTAAAGGACAAGATATGATGAATCTTGTTGATGCTGAAATAACTAGAATGGATAACGCTGATAAATTATATGAACTTAATTTAAGAAATCCAAACTATTATTTTAATCCTCAGCAACATAGAACTATATTTCAAAATCCACAAGCATTAGAAGCATTTAGAGGTAATCCTAATACACAACCTGTAACAGTAGAACAAGCAATTGCATCTTGTAAAAAATCAGGAGTACCAGAAAGTCAATTGATGCAATGTGTTAAAGTAAAAATGGAATCTGTAAATAATCCAGGAGGTGTTGATTATACAAGAAATGAAATAGCAAATAATAATATAGATGCAAATAATCAAAATGATGATAATACAACAACTGGTAGATATGGAGGATCATTTAAATATGGAGGAGCAGTTAGAGAACAAGATTTAATAAACAGTAGAATTAAATTAAGAAATTGGATAATGGGTAATGAATAAACTTTAAGAGTTTAATTTAATACTCATTAAAACTTATAAAATTTTAGTATTTTTGTAATATGGCAACTTACTTACCAAATGTAAAAGATTATGTACCTGAATTGAAGGCATATACGCCTGATTTTAAATTTTTGTCTGATGCATTAGATCAAAGACAAGACAGATATAATAAAACAACCAAACAATTAAACAATTTGTATGGTGATGTTGTATATGCTGATTTATCTAGAGAAGATAATCAAGCACTTAGAGATAGTTATGCAAAAAAACTTGCTCCTAAAATACAACAAATATCAGGATTAGATTTTTCTTTAGCACAAAATGTACAAGCTGCAAAAGGTTTATTTAAACCATTCTATGAAGATGAAAAACTTGTAAGAGATATTGTTTATACAAAGACTTATAAAGATCAAATGGGTTTAGCTAACTCATATAAAAATGCTGCTAGTGATGAACAACGTAAAAGATATTGGGATGATGGAGTTCAATATATGAATTATATGATGGAAGATTTTCAAAATAAATCTAGATCAGAATCTATGAGTGTTCCATTACCACAATATTTTGAAAACCCTAATCTGTATGAAAAAGCTATGGAAGTTTTAAATACAGGTGGACCAGATGGTAAAGGTTTTAAATCAACTCAAACATATGTTGATCAAACGGGTCAGTTTATTGTTACACAAGAAAATGGTATAGCATTATTAAGTAAACCTACAGGAAAACAAATAGCAAATCCTAATTTTGATGCTAATAAAAAAGTATCTACATCTAATCCTAAGATGATTGAAGAGATGTATAATCCTGCTGCTAATCTTATAAATGAAACTATAACTGATGATCCTACTATAGTTCAAGGTTATCAAATAAAAGCATATAATAATGCAAGAAAATTTTATGAAGAAGAAGCTAAAAAATCTGGATTGCCTGTAGATCAGTTTAAAAGACAATGGGTACAAATGCAATTAGGTCAATTTGATACTGAAAGTAAAGAAACTTTAGAAAAAGAAAATGTTGAACTTAATAATACTAGATCTGAATTAGCAAGTTGGGATTCTTATGTTAAAGAAGCTCCACTTATTGAAGGTTCAGAAGAATACCAAAAATGGTTTTATGCTATGACAAAAGGTGAAACTATTGAACAAGGTATTAATAAACTTGAACAAAAAAGAAATAATATATTAAATGGTATTGATTCAGAAGATTTAGATGCACTTTTAAATAGAGGCTATGCCGCATATATTGCAAATACATTAGGTAAAGATATTTTTACAGCAGCTAGAGATTATGCTGATCTTACATCACAACATTCATTTGAAGAAAGTAAAATTTATTTAGAAAAACTTAGAGCAAGAAATAATAAAGAACTTGAACTATTTAAAAGAAGATTAGATTTAGAAGAACAAATTGCAAAAGATTTAGAAGAAATAGAAAGAAATAGTTTTAGACCTAATCCAATACCAGGTGATGCAAGAGAAAATATTACATCTAGAGGAAATCAAATAGAAAGAAATGAAGCTGGTGAATTAAAAGTTCACAAAGAAATAAATACAAGAAAAATACAAACATTAGCTACTTTTTATAGAGTTATGGCAGATGATTTAAATACTCAAACTAATTTAGATAATATGGCTGGGTATTTACTTACAGATGCTAATAGAAGGACAGGTGAAGTTAAATCTTCTGGTATATTTTTACCTAATGAAGCAGGTACAGCTTTACAATTTTATCAATGGGATCAAGCAGTTGAAGTTTTAAATAATAATCAACAAATTTTAGATTATCATTTTAATAAAATAAAACAAATACAAGAAGATCCAGATTTAGCTGCATCATATAAAAAAGAAATTAACAACAATGTTAGATCAACAGTTGGAATTTTAATTGATGACATTAATTTAAGAAATGAAAAATTAACTGTTATAAAAGATATAGAAAATAAAGTATATAAAAATGTTTTATCAACTATACCTGTTGATGATCTTAGAACAGGTCTAGGTCAAGAAAATTTATCTGATTGGAATATAATGTTATTTGATGACAATGGTTATATGATACCTACAGAAACATTATATAAAAATAAAGTTCAAGAAATAGTAACTAACATACAAAATTTAGCTCCTAAATCATTACCAAGTGATGCAGAAATTTATAGTAAAATTTATGATCCACAAACTAATAATATTATTACAATAGATCAAGGTATACCAGGAGCTTTATTAACTACTAAAGAAGCACAAGATGCAATGAGATCATTACCAATGGATCCAAGTAGAATGAATCCAATGATGATACAAAAAGTTTTAGGACAAGCTGTAAGAGCTAAAATGGTTAAAGATGCAGCTCAATCAGTTAATCAAGATGCTGGTGCATTTCTTGTAAGATATTATCAACCAACTAGTGATGGTACATTTAAATTTGGTTATGAAGGATCTGATGAAAATAAATATCCTATAGATATTGCAAATGAAGTTTTAGAATATGGTAGTTTTAAACAAATTATAGATAAAGTTAAAAATCAAATGGCTATTGAAATGGATAAAGAAACAGCTATTCCTTTTGAAACTACATTTGACTTTGATTCTTTTTATTATGGTAATCAAACAGATGGTGATATGTCTATAGCACCTATTATACCTTTTAGATATGATGCTGGTACTAAAGATAAATATGTAAATCAACAATTAGATTTATTTTTCTCTGCAATAGATAATATGCCAGATAATCAAATATTTATGACTGAAGGAGATGCTGGTGCAGAATTTAGCATGAAAATTAGTGAAAATGATAGAAGAACTGCTGAATTAGTTTTAAATGAAATTAGAGCTGATAGAAATTGGAAACCAGGTGGAGGTGCTGAAACTAAAGGTACTCCTGGTTATAGAATAGAATATAGTGGTTATGGTGGTGGAGAAGCAGCAGACGGTAAATATGCAATGTATAAATTTATATTAGATGGTGATTATGCTAAAAGAATTGCTAGTAATATAGATGTTAATTTTGGTGATGGTGATGTAAAAATAAAAGATCAAACTATTACAGTATTTTTAAATAAAGAATTATTTAGTAATCCTTTAGATCCAGAAAGACAAAATTTTTCTATGATTAAAAGTTTAATAAATGATCCAGTAAATCAAGGAACAGCTACATTAGATGTACCTAATGGAGGTCAAATTAAATTTGAAATGCAAAATGGTGTTGTATATCAAAAATATGCAACATATAGTTTTGATGGTAAAAATATGGTATTAGGAGATTTTAGTCCTATTCAACCATTAGTTACTACTGATGGTGCTCCAATAACAGAAAGTAATATAGATAGATTTTATATTGATCAAAAGAAAAAATTAGAACAATTAGCATCACAAAATTTATTATTACAAAAACAAACTAAACTTGAACAATCACCGTCTGATGAAGATGATGAAGAAAACTAATATAAAAGATGGCAGAAGAAACTATAAATTTAGATTTTCAACCTAATGTTCCTGACAATTCTAATATTAATGAAGCAGTTGATCAAACAGCTTTAACTGAAGGAATTATTACAACGCCAGAGATTACACTTAATCCTCCTACAGGCGGTTATACTCCTACTAGTATACCATCAGTTAAGGTTGATTTTGAAAATATAAGAGATCAATTAATAATTCCTAATTCTGGTGAGCCAATACAAACAACTATTGATCCAACAGTAGTTAGAGGAGCTAATGGTTTAGCTAATATGATGAATTCTAATCCTGTTATTATGGATTATCCATATAATATGGATCCAAATTCTAGATTATTTAGACCAGAAAATGTTGTTGATGATCCATTAGGTCAAACTATTTTAGATTATAATGCTCCAGAATTAAATCAAACTGCTGTTTCTAACCCAGCTGCTTTACAACCATTAAATTTTGATAAAAAAGCTACAAACTATGATAGGTATAATGCACCTGGTTTTAAACATTTATTTAATAAAATAGGATTTCATCCGTATGTAGATAATGAAACTGTATATAATGCAAACTCTACATGGTGGGATGAAAATGCTAGAATGAGAGGTCAATGGGGCAGAATATTTAGTACTGGATTTATGAGTACTTATGATGCAATAGGTGATGCTTTTAATGGTGATTATTTATCTGGAGATACAGATGGTGCAGATATATTTGAAGATGCTATGAGAGTAGGTAATTCTTCTAAAAGTGGTATAGGTGCATTTGCAAATAATCTTATGCTTAATTCTGGATATACTTTTGGTATTCTTGCAAATATTGCTGTAGAAGAACTTGCACTTGCTGGTCTTGAAGCAATAACAGTTGGAGGTGCTACTCCTATTGTTGCTAGTAGAACTGCATATAATTTAGTAAGATTAGGTAAAGCTACTGATAAATCATTAGATGTACTTAAAGGTGCTAAATCATCTGCAAAACTTGTAGATAAATTAGAAGATGCTGCTACTGCTAGATCTTTTTGGCAAAATGCTGGTAGATGGACTATGAATGTTATGACTCCAAATACACTTAAAGCAATAAAAGAAATAAAAACTACACAAAATACAGCTAAAGCGTTATCATTAATGGCTAAGACTGCTAAAACTGCAGGAGGTTTTTATAGAGATGCCAGAATGTTTAATCTTGCAATTGCAGAAAGTAAATTAGAAGCTGGTTTAGTACAAAATAAACTATATAATGATTTATTTCATGAGTATGTAGCAAAATACGGATCTAGACCTATGGGTGATGATCTAAAAGAAATAAACAACAAAGCACAAGAAGCAGCATTTACTACATTAATGTGGAACTTTCCTGTTATTTTCTTTTCAAATCAATTTGTATTAGGTACTGCTTTAAGAGGATTTAGAGGATTATCTGGTGTATTTGGTAAAACTGCTGGATCATTAGGAAATAGAATAATGAGAAAAACAGCAACTAAAGGTGTAAAAGAAGGTGCTAAAACAGAAGTAAAAATATTAAGTAAAAATAGACTTAAAAGAATATATCAAAGAGGATTATATGGTAACTTAAGAAATGCTGGTGCAAGCCTATTAAGATATTCTTCATTTAATCTTGCCGAAGGTTTTCAAGAAATAACTCAAGAAGCTATTGCTGTAGGTGCAGAAGATTATTATAAAAATCTTTACAGAGATCCTGCAATGGGTGGTCTTGATGCACAAATGGCATCTATATATTCAGGTGCAAAATCACAAATGAGTGGTCAAGGGTTTGAAGTATTTATGTCAGGATTTTTAATGGGTGGTTTAGTCCAAGGTCCACAAAAATTAGTATTTAATGGATTGCCAAATCTATATAGCAGGTTTTCAACACCAGAAGAATTTGCAAAACAAAAAGAACAAGAAGAAGAATATCTAAAAGAAGCTAAACCAATACTAGAGGAAATGTATAATAATCCTCAAGAGTATTTTGATCCTAATAAGATCAATGCAATGTTTCAAAAAGAAGCTAGTCAGGATATGCTTAACTCTACATATGATGGAGATGTAAGATCATTTTATGACAAAAAAAATGCATTAATATTTAATCATTTATATACAGCAGCATCATTAGGTAAATTAGCAGACTTTGCTCAGTACCTTGAGGATATGTCTAAACTTGATGATCAAATGTTAGCTGAAGCAATGCCAGATCAAAGTGCAGATGACATTAAATCAGGTAAAACTAGAGAAAGACTTACTGAAATGTCAGAAAAAGCTGATGATATGCGTAAAGCTTTTGACAAACTTAATGAAGAAATTATAAATCCTTTTGATCCAAATCTATATAAAGAAGGAACAAGAGAACAAAGAGAAGAAGCTATAAGATATGCCGCATTTGATCATGCTAGAAAAATGGCAATGTTTGCTAGAGATCAGTTTAATAATACTGCAAAAAGAATATCATCTATTTATAACACATTAAGTACAGATCCTATTATTGCTAAAATGGCAGCTAATGATATTGATGTTCTTACAGATATACAAGCATTAATTTCTGAAATAAATTTATTAAAAAATGAAATTGATATAGCAACAAGACCAAGTGTTGTTACTGAAGAAGTTGAAGATGAAAAAACTGGAGAAAAATCAATAATAGAAAAAGAAGAAATACCAGAATTAAATACAGAAGAGTCAGCAGCATTAAAAAGTAAACAAGCAAAATTAATTGCTTTACAAAATATATTTGATGTTATTACTGATCCTGCTAATGTTACTGAAAGAGAAATATTTTCAGATTCTGAATTAGAAAAAATTGAAGATCTTACTGAGCGTTCTAAAGAAAGAGCTGCACGTGATCAAAGAGTTAAAATTATTGAAGATTTAAGAAAACAAATTTTAAGCACTGATGTTAATAGAGATGTAACATTAGAAGCTATTGTTAATATTATATCTGATAAAAATTTAATGAGCTCATTTGGTGAGTTTGATGTTGCAAATAGAGATAAATTTAAAAAAGTATTTGTTGAATATTTAGATTTATTAGCAAAAGATTTAGGTGATAATATTCAATCAGATAAAATTGATGATTATATAGATTTAATTTTAGATTCTAAATCACTAACTCAAAGACAACAAATTTTAAGTAAAGCTGTAAGAACTATACTAGCTCCTCAAAATCTTGTATCATTAGCAGAAAGAATTGAGCCTAGATTTAAAAGAGCATTTGAAGAAAATAAAAGAAATGTAACTCAAAGGTTAAGAGAATATTTAAAAGTTACTAAAACAAATATTTGGTTAAATGAATTATCTGCTATAGGTGTATATCCTGATCATGCAGAATTAATTTCATATTTAGAAAAAAATGGACCAATACCAAAAACTTATTATACTGAAAACGGTTTACTTAATGAAGCTGATTCTCAATGGGAAAAAGCAAACTATATTATTTCTGCTCAAGAAAATTTAACAAAAGAAAATAAACCAAAAGCACAAGAAACAGAAGATATAGAAGATGATATAGATTATGAAACTAATTTTGTAGATGAAGTAGATGAAACAGATGTAGAAGAAGAAAGACAAAATCAAGAAGGTGATTTATTTTTAAAACAAAAATATATTGACTATGTTAAACAAAGTTCTGCTTCTAATAAAAAGTATTTACAGTTTAGTGACTGGGTAAACAACAAAGTATCTAAACAAGCTAGAAGACAAGCTGTAGCTATAGAAGATATACATCAACAAGTATATAGTCCATTATTTTTAAAAAATAAAAATCTTCCTAACTTTTATGATTGGTTACCTACTCAATCTAATAATGAAAAAGTATTAGATATATTATTGTTTAGAAATGTATCTTTTTATGATATTTTACCTAATACAGAATCTAGCCAAACTTTTAATGAAAGTACGGTTAAATCTACAGATAAAGTTACAAAACATAAATCAGGATTAAATGTTACTGAAAGATCTACAGTTGATAAAGAAGATGGTAAAACTAAAAAAGTATATTTTATTACTGATAATAATAATAACCCTATTGATAGTAGTGCATATATATCTAAAAAAGATGCAACATTAGCTAGAAATAAAAAAATTAAACAAAAGAAACAAGCACCTACATTTAATTTTGGTAATTTAAAAGATTTATCTAA
>TARA_R100001440_G_scaffold29665_3_pt1 | contig 20731 bp, 20 predicted proteins | sample TARA_R100001440 | Tara Oceans TARA_R100001440 (sample SAMEA2622112) | marine metagenome | biome: marine biome (ENVO:00000447); feature: surface water layer (ENVO:00002042); material: "saline water (ENVO:00002010), including plankton (ENVO:xxxxxxxx)" | depth 5 m
GCTCTGGAAGCTGCCAAAGGGCAGCGGGTTGAGCCGGCACAGCTGGCCAACGTTGAGCAATCGTCAGCGGCTCCCCTACCGAGCGGAAACAAAAAGCTGATTGTCGACATCATTGGCGGTGGCGATGAAATCGAAACGGTGCGAGCTATCAAAAGCAGTGGGGAGAACATCTGATGTCAACGGTGGAGTTTCAGGACGAAAGCCGGGATCAATCGATCCTGAGGCAAGCAGACTATGATGAAAGCTCTCCGGCTGATCTGGTTTTGGAGATCCCTAAACGGAAAGGCGGCACCATTGACCTACCGCTACTCCAGCAGGCTAGAGCTAATGAAGAGCGCGACGATGTTCAGGAAAATACCCTGATACGCGTTATGCCGTTGGCCGAGATTTTGGACCATGCTCCTGTTAGAAGTGGCGGCGTCACCGTGAACACCGGTCTTGGTGTTGCCCTGCTCCGGCCGGGCTATCTGTATGTGTTTAAGGGTCAAACACTTTGGCGAGAGCTTGAGGTGCAGACTGACGGGCGCATGAGCGATATTGACCTTGCCGCTTATCGCTCCGACAAAGAAGATCAGAGCGCCGCGATAAAGCGTGAAAGTGAGGGAGAATGGTCCAGCGATGTCCTGATACCGGCGTTCCTCCAAGGCCGTGCGGTTATGCACGATTATCGCGTTGCTTTCAGTGAGGTCCAGTGGAGTTGGTCACGTATACAGACGCTCGAATCAGACTCCGCCGCCCTGAACAAGCGAACAGCTTCGCTTGCACCGGCATATGTGGCTGTTCAGTTGGACGCCTCACAAGAGTTTGTGTCGTTTGAAAGAGGCTACCCCGCTCAGTCGATTCAATCCATGCCGCCACTCAGACCGCGGGATCTGGGCGTAGAGCTCATGCTTGAGCAACCTGTTCACTTCACCCCGTCTTTCGAACGACCTGAGCCGCAGGAACTCTGCCAACGACTGGCCAACCGCCTCCAGTCCATCACAGAAGACGGCGAAGAATCGCCCAACCTGGATATCAACTGCGAGCCTGCCGAGGATGTCCTGGCCAACATTAGGGATAAGAAGGGGATTGCTTGCGCTGCGGTACCCGATGTTTTGTTTAAGTTCAGACATTCACTGGCCCAGATTCATCAGGCCTTGCAGCTTTTGGATGCCATTGAAATCAGCCTCAAAGGCCAACCACTGGCACACTCTGCAACACTGATACGCCAGGCAGTTTTTGACCAACGTAAGAGCGGCCCCAGCCCCCTAGCAGCGTATGGTGATGCATTAGACCGAAACAAACTAGACGAAGTGCTCCAAACCAGTGAGCGAGTGTATGCAGCCAACATCATCAACCACCATGTCGGCAAACTGAAAGCGTTGATGGAGAATGGCGAACTCGACGCTGTGCTTGCTGATTATCGAGAACAAGACGGCATAGCGATATGCGAAGCCTACAGCTTGTGCGCAGATCACCTGAACGTTTTGCAGAAAATTCCGGACATTCTAGCGGGGCATGGCATCGAGGAAGAGCATCGCGTTCTGAATATGCTCAACCGCTGGATAACAGACCGTGACTGGCTCAACGCATGGTCGCCAACCCAGCAAGGAGACGAAAACGAGGACTCGCCTCATACCCGCCTACAGCAATTGGCGGCGGATCAGACAGAAGTTAGCGACGATCACTTGGATCAGCTTCACCTGCAATCCTTGGCTCTTTTGGAAAAGCAGGTCCAGCAGGCGCAGGCGGATAACCGATCTGCAGAGCAGGGCGCCAAGCACGCCGGTCAGGTTGGAAAACTGGTGAGTGAGGTTCTGGGCGAATGGAGTAGCGCGCTGCTTGCGGTTGTTCGGCGGCTTATCGCGGAAGACGACATTGCAGCTGTGCATATACCACGCATCCTTCAGGGTGCCTCCGCGATGTCCGCAATCGGCGATCCTAATTTGGATGGTATCGAAGTAATGCGGCGTGGCGACGTGGATTTGAGCCGCCAAACCATCATCGGCGTCCAAGGCGAAGGTATCAACTATGGCCTGACCGACTTTGACCGTAGCAATTTGCTGCGACGGGGCAAGGAATACCTTTATGCGAACCTGCTCAACGAGAGCGGCGATGTCATTGGCTCCACTAGCTCCCAGCAGGCTGCTGAAGTGATTGAAGAAGGTATCAAAAAGGTGTCGATGGACACTTGGGTGTTTACCGTGCCAGCAGGTCACCCGGAAGCGCGGAAACTCAACTTGTTTAAGGTGGATTTTGCCAAGAAAGTGGGGAGCATTGTTGATGGGCCGGCAGTTTCAAAAAGCCTGACTGCATTAGCTGCGTTCAATCTATTTATAGAGGTAAATGCCTACTTCAAGGCCCGCAATGAAAATCAGGGAACAGCGCTACCAGCGACAAAAGCGATTGCTGCGATCATCGATCTGTCAGCAGCCGCAATGAAACTTCGGATTGTTACTGCGCATATCGCCGGGGACGAACTCACAGGTACGTCAAAGTTCTATCGCATATCGAATCGCCTCCTATTCGATATGAAACGAGTTCCAGTGATAGGCGCAAGATTGCTGAAAACAGGCTCCGCTACGCTCGTTAAAACCGTTGGTCTAACTTCATTTGCTGCGGGCGTAATAGGAGTAGGTGTTAGTGCGTGGGATATGCGACTCAGCCTATCACTTGGTGATAATGATGCCGTGCAAGGGCACGCTGTCGCCATGGTCGGCGGCAGTATTTTCCTAGCAGCTCCATTAATGGCTGGACTATTGGCCATTCCCGGCTGGGGGTGGGCAGTACTTGGGGTTAGCATGGCTGTCGGCGGTTCGCTATTCGCAGACAACGCGAAAGACGACGTTTTCGAAAGACTCCTCAAGAACGGCCCCCTGGGTGCCCACCCATTTGACTACGATCCCATGCCATCGGACGCGGATTACTACGGTCAGCTACTGAGCATGTTGAACCCAGTTCAAGCGACTGCACAGCGCTATGCAGATGTCGAACCGGATCCGGCACTCACCCACAGCAATCCAGACTACGCACCTCAGTCTGACGACTATGTCATCACTCTGACTACCCCGCTAATCAGCCAACTGCGCCACATTGGGGAATGTCGACCGGGAGAGCCTTTGCGTACCTTCAGCATTATTGTGCAGCAGGTTGCCTATTCCGAGAGCGAGGTGACTGGTCCGACAGGCATTGGCACCATTCGCCAGGAAGCTCAGTCCCGCGTGACGAAACTGACTAGGATAACGGCACGCCAGCCTCTACCCACACAAAATGCTATTCGGTTTCTCGTCAAACGTGATATCGAGGAAGCTTCGTTCGAGAGCTACTCTTACAAGCTCTCCACTCAAACGACAGTTCGCGTCGCCGTGCAAGCAGCCATTGCTTCGGAAGCGGATACGATCGTGTATCCTACCCCCGCGCTTGAATCGTTCGCACCTTACGATCCAATCACCCATGGTCATGCGCCGCCGAAAGAGCGTAGCTTTTGGGATCCACATTCCAACCCCGCAGTCCCCTACTGGTTCGTCACAGAGGTTGAAGTATGATTCTCAAGAACACTGAGAAATACGCTGATACGGCGTTAAACTCAGAATGTATTCCGCTCTTGCCTGATAGCAAAAAGCGAAGTCGGGCCGGGGATGAGCTACAACCTTGGGGTGACTACGCTACGATCAATCCCTACGAGAAGATTATCGCGGACGTGAATGACGTTCAGGCCTGCGAGGCGGATGATGAGGAGTTTTATAAAGATGAATGGTGGGGCTGGACTAATGAGCATATCCGCTTCCTCAATAATAAACTGGGACTCAAAGCACTCGCTCTCGCAGTCCCATTTATCTGGGTAGCCATCATTTTTGTGACCCTGTTTTTACTGTTTTTAAAATCTATGGATTGGCTTACCTATACAGTCGAGGCGCCGGATATATTGCTTGCTATATTTCTAGTCGCCGGAGGTTTTGGCTATCTCGCTTTGTCGCTTTATCTCGTGTACCTGACGACAAACTGGGTGATGGAGAAGGGCATTGGAACCTTGATTAAGCCTTTCGAGAAGTTCCTACAGAAAAAGGTCGATAAATCCATCGCCGACGGCATGAGCGAGTTTAACCGCGTCACTGGCCAAGCCAAATTCGCATTGGGAAAAGGTCGCTATTTCGAAGCGCCGTTTATCGAGTTCGACGCCTACGTCGAACGGGTCGTCCAGCGGGGCGGTATCTTCTACCGTCTGATGTTCATTCACCGATACACCGGCAAGATATTCAACAATACCTGGCTCAGCGGCGTTGAAGCGAGCAAAAAGGAAGTGCTCGCACTTTGGGACATGTTGCAGCGGTTTATGGATGTCTCTCAGCCGATCCCGGACATGCCTCGCTTCGAGCCGTTTCGCCATTTGGACCCTGTTACGGCCGAACACGACAAAAAGAATAGTCGCCCGCCCCGCTATTGGCGCGATCTGGATTTGGAAGCCTGGAAGGCAAATGAAGGAGCCGAATTGGCGAAAGCCCAGGCGAAGTTCCCTTGGAACCAACGGCGCTGCAAGCTGACGCCGAAGCTGGGGCAGGTTGAGATGGAAGTCTACCGACAGCAACGTCCCGAAACTGCTGTGCCAATCTAATTACCATCACTGCCGGAGTTGGTAGTCACGACTAGGCACCACAGCCGAAGCGCTGCAAACCACTCAATACCAGCGGGACGCCCAGGGTCAACTGCTGACCAAAGTTCTGCCGGATGGTCGTGAAGTGCAGTATCGCTACGGCAAGGATGGTGAACTGGTTGCGGTGGATGATGGCAACTGGCCGCTAGCATCTCAGTACGACGCACAAGGCTTGCTGAAAACGGAGCATCAGGGCTGGGCGACACTCAGTTATCAATACGATGCATTCGGTCGCCTGAATGGCATGACACTGCCTGATGGGCAGGCACTTGCCTATCACCGTGACGGCCAGGGACAACTCGCCGGCATCGACCTGAACGGCCAGGTGTTGACCCGTCACCGCATGGCCGCCACCGGCGAAGAGCTGGAGCGAGAGCAGGGCGATCTGCTGAGCGCCTATGTCTATGACGACGAGGGCCGCCTGACCCAGCATCGCCTGCACCAGCAGCGCATCAAGGACATTTTCTACCAGCGTGATTATCAGTACGACGGCGCCGGCAATCTCAAATCAGTACAGGACACCCGCAAGGGCCTGCGGGAATACGTCTACGATCCCCGAGATCGCCTCACCGGCGTCCGTGGCGATGTCTATGAACAACTGATCCATGACCCCGCCGGCAACCTGCTGGAACAGACCCAGAGCCCGTCCCCGCAGAACAACGCCAACGTACAGGGCAACCGCCTGAACATGCACGGAGATTGCCATTATCGCTACGATGAATTTGGCAATCTGGTAGAAGAAGCGCGCGGTAAGGGCCAGAAGCTGGTTACCTACTATCGCTACGACTGCGAACACCGCCTGATCGAAGTCGAACGCCCGGACGGTCGCCGCTTCCGCTACGAATACGACGCCTTTGGCCGCCGAATCGCCAAGGAAGACGACTTCAAGCGCACAGGGTTCATCTGGCAAGGCGACCGCCTGATCGCCGAAGAAACCGGCGACGACTACCGCAGCTACCTCTACGAACCTGACAGTTTCCGCCCGCTGGCATTGTCCGAAGGTCAGGGGCCGGAACAGTCTCAAGTCTATTACTACCACCTGGACCACCTCGGCACACCGCAGGAGATGACCACCGCATCCGGCGATATCGTCTGGTCCGCCACCTATCGGGCCTACGGCAGCGTCGTCAAAAAAGACATCGCAATCGTCCAGAATCCCCTACGCTTCCAGGGCCAGTACTACGACCCCGAAACCGGCCTGCACTACAACCGCCACCGGTATTACAATCCGGCTAACGGTCGGTTTATGACGCCCGACCCTATTGGGTTGGCTGGTGGGTTGAATAACTACCAGTATGTGTCTAACCCGACGGGGTGGGTGGATCCGTTGGGGGTGGCTTGTGTGCCGAAAAATGAACCTAATGTTTCGGGCGGGGGGCAATATAGTACCGCTATCGATGATAGGGTAACGGTTGTCGATAAAAATGAGGCTGTACCAGAGTGGATGAGGGAGAGCTTTCTAGACTCGCACTACCGTACTGTTGTGACAAACGAGGATATAGCAGTTTACCGAGCGTTTGGTGGTAGCGCTAAAGCCCAAGGTGCTTTTGTTACTACCCAGCCAGCTTCAGATAGAATTCAATCGAAAATAGGCAGCGCTCTGTTGCCTGAATGGAAAAATACGCGACAGTATGAGGCGGAAATTATTATTCCAAAAGGGACCCGTTTGGATATAGGGAGGGTCGCACCGCAAACAATAGAATCCACCGGCACAGTTCTAAGAGGGGGAGATGATCAGCTTCTGATGCCTCAGGAATGGCCTAAAGAATGGATAATTAGTATTAAGGGTATTAGTCCCTAGAGGGCTTGGGGAACAACTATGCATGGTAATGATTTTAGTGAAATTAAAGTGCAGATAAAAATTTCAATAGATGCGATAAGAGCAAAAAATAGATCGTTGAATGATCCGGATCTGAATGAATATTTAAAGAAGTACGAGAGAGCGTTGAGTGCGCTAGACAGCAGTTCGTACGATGAAAAAATAAATAGTCTAAAAAAACTATTGAACTGCGCTCGAGGGTACATGGAAAAGTCCAGCAATTATGACCAAGAATTTCTTCATGAAATGGGGAGGACAGAGAAGCTTGTTAAAAATATCTAGTTGGAGGCGTCAGCCCCGAGGCCTTTGAAATGGCCTCCGTTTGAGGCTGGGGTGTGTCATGCGTATCGGGCGAAGTCCACTATACTACAAGGTAAATTGATGACTCTTTGCTACCCAAATACAGACATCCCTTTCGAGCCATCACCGGCATTTTTTTTAGGAGAATTCGATATTTATGATCGCGAGGAAACATTGGGCGAATACCTTAATGAATTTGATCCGAATGATCGTCAGCAGTTGCGACAAATATTGAATGAAAAATATTTCCGAGGACGGGGAGAAATGGAATTATCCGCTGAGCACAAGATCGTATTAGTTAGAGTGCTAGCTCAGTCTCTCCAGAATCCCGACTATAATTTTTCATCTCTGTTTGATACCGATCCGGAAGATGGCGATGTATTCAGCCTACCGTTTGATTGGAAAATAAAAGAGCCAAGGATGTTTTTTGAAGAAGTTTATCGGTTGGCTACAGAATTTTGGGCTGATGAGTTGAGAGAGAATAAGTCTTCGTTTCCAGATTTGGCTGAACTTGGCATTCCGCCTGGAAATTGATCAATTCGTTTTTTGTTGAGTATAAGGAGTAGAGGGACTGAAACTTCAGAAGGATTGGGCGTTATAGAGGCGATTACGTCTATACAGAGGTTCCTCGAGGCTTTCGTTATCCAGAATCCTATATTGGCTTGGTGTCCGGTTCTATGGTTTTTGGCCAGTGGCGACTCACTTGGTGATGGAGCCGGTCCGGGAACCGGAACGTGGCTTCTATGACGACGCGGCTCATCGTCTTGAGCTGGTCTGGGATCTGTCCGGCCACTGATCAGCGATCTGGTGGCCGGGCGGATTGATCCGCTGGAGGGGCATGTTGTAATACTCGATTGAGATCTGGTCGAAGCTCGGGGGCAAACCCTCAGGCCGCTCACGTGTCCATTATAGGGTGCGTGAACGGCTATATTGCTGGCTAGGCCGGGTCGGGCGTACTTACTGGGGTTGCTCTGCTACTACGGCCACTCCACACCGGATAAGCCAGTCCAGCCAAACGATTGAAGACAAAGGCCTTGAACAGCAGAAGCAGTACACCCGCCATCAGCACCGGTAGTTGCTCTATCTGATGCATCAACCCCAGTGAAACGATCAGTGCAGTGGCGCCGGCCGGTGGGTGGGGCACCCGAAACCAGACCATCAGAAAACCGGTCGCGCCGAGTGATACTGCAGCAGCACCTACTCGCGGGAGGGTTACGCCGTCTGTCATGGCTGAGGGGGCATCGTAGAGGCCGAACAGGTACAGGCTGGCAAAGCCCATCAGGGCGCCGATCAAGTGACCACAGAGTGTGTTGCGAGGTGAGGCGGCTTGAGCCATCGGTACATGAAACAGGATAAAGGCGGTGGCGCCCAGTGACGGGAAGATGAAGGCTTCCTGCGTCAGCAGTGCGAGAAACGAGATCAGTGCGATGCTGATGGTGCCGTTAACGAAGCTGAAGCCGGCCATCACGGCGCGATGGCTATAGCGCTCCGTAAGTGGTTCCAGATGCAACTTTCGAAGCACGCCGGACACTAATTGCCAGCGCAGTCTTTCGTTCCTGATCCCCATTGATCCCTCGGTAACCTGATTTTCCCTGCGGAACCTCTGATTAAGTCTATTGGCGATTCCGGCTTTCAGGGAAAGCCCCTTTGGGCAAGTCTTGAGAGCCTTCCTGGCTGCGTTGCGAACCTTGGCAAGGGCTACGGCCATTGCCGGCGGTCCGCGCCTTGCCAGGAAGGCTCTCAAGATTTTCAGAATCGCCAATAGACTTGATCAGAGATTCCCTAACGGCCGCGGATCATACGCGCTATTTTGGTGCAATGGAAACGGGGTTGTTTAATAAGTGATCTTGATCAAGTCGGGGCGAGAGGGATTACTGGCAGCTGTCGAATAGCCGACTGACCAGCACTGGCACAGCGGTTTCAACCCGCAGGATGCGGGGGCCGAGGTGAACCGCTTCGGCGCCAGCTTCTATCAGCTTGTCGACTTCATAGGGAATAAAGCCGCCTTCGGGGCCGATGCAGAGAGTGGTTGGTTCGTTGATATGAGTTGGGCAGGGCTTTGACATGCCGGGGTGGGCGACAATGCCTCGCCTGCCGGCCATCAATGCGGGAAGTTCATCTTCAACGAACGGCTTGAAGCGTTTGCGGATCTGTACGGTCGGCATCAGGGTGTCGCGGGCCTGTTCAAGCCCGAGTGTCAGGTTTTCCCTGAGGTGGGCGTCTGAGAGCCAGGGCGTTTGCCAGAAGCTTTTTTCCACCTTGTAGGCATGGATCAGCCAGATGTCCTTAACGCCGAGCGCGGCACAGGTTTGTAGCACCCGGCGGAACATTTTCGGGCGTGGCATGGCCAGTATCAGGGTCAATGGAAGCGGTGCCGGCGGCTGTTCCGTGAAGCTCACGCTCAACTCGATGGCGTCGGCGGACAGGCTTTCGACAATGCCGGTGCCTATTCGGTTATTTACCTTGCCCACCGGCACGGTATCGCCCACTGATGATTTGAGCACCGATTCGAGGTGCTCCCGGCGGCGGCCTGTCAGGCGCACGCGATCCGGGGCGATAAAGTCCTCATCAAACAGTAAACCGAGGTTCATGGTTCGGGTGAATCTTCTTCAATGTCCCTGCGGCGCGTGGCGAATCGGCTGAACAGGATGCCGATTTCGAACAGGAGCCACATCGGCACAGCAAGAAGCGTTTGGGAAATGATGTCCGGCGGGGTCAGCAGCATGCCGACAATAAAACAGCCGACGACCACGTAAGGTCTCTTGGCGGCGAGATCTGCCGGTGTTGTGATGCCGGACAGCACCATCAGGATGGTGGCGATGGGGATTTCAAAGGCAACGCCGAAGGCAAAGAACATCTTCAGCACGAAATTGAGGTAGCTGTTGATGTCGGGTAGCTCGGAGATACCTTCCGGCCCTACCGAAGTGAAAAAGCCGAATACCAGCGGAAAGACCACGAAATAGGCAAACACGGCACCAAGATAAAATAACAACACGGACGACGCGAGTAGCGGGAAGGCCAATTTCTTCTCGTGCTTGTAAAGGCCGGGCGCGATGAAGCTCCAGATCTGGTACAGAATGTACGGAATGGCGATAAAGACAGCCACCACCAGCGCCAGTTTCAATGGGGCAAAGAACGGCGAGGTCACGTCTGTCGCGATCATCATCTGCCCTTCGGGCAGCAAGTCGCGCAGGGGTTGGGAGAGCCAGAGGTACAGCTCGTTGGCAAACGGGTAGACGGCGGCAAAGCAAATCAGAACCGCCAGTACAACTCGCAGAAGCCGGTTGCGCAGCTCCAGCAGGTGATCTATCAATGACATTTCCTGATGAATGTCCTGATCGCCTTCAGGGCGCTCTGTTTCAGACGAAGACACGGTATCTCCAGCGGGCTTTGGCGTCACTTGCGGGCATCGGGTGTTGATTCGGTTGGCGTGTCAGCCGGGGTTTGTGCATCGGCATGGTGCGGGTCACTGGGCTCCGGTGAAACAGAAGAGGTGCCTTTGTCCTGGGGCATAATCAGGTGCTCGTAGCTGCGCGCTTCCGCGAGTCCTTTCCGCACATTGTCCTGGACGCCCTCGAGATCAATGCCGCCTTCCTTGCGGAGCTGCTCTTTGAGGTCCTCAGCCTTGATCTGACGATCCAGCTCCGAGGTGAACTGGCGCATCATCCGACGCGCCCGCCCGACCCAATGACCGGCGGTACGCGCGGCACCTGGCAGGCGCTCGGGGCCGAGAACCAGCAAGGCGATGACCCCGCAAATGAGGACTTCAAGAAAGCCTATATCGAACATTCAGCAACGACTCAGCTGTGGGTCTTGGTCTTGTCTTCCGTGGTTTCGGCTTTGGATTCATAGACGTTGCTCTTTTTTTCGCTATCGAGCGCGTCGTCATCCTTTTTTTCGTCTTCATCACTCATGGATTTTTTGAACCCACGTACGGCACCGCCCAGGTCTGTGCCGATGTTGCGCAGTTTTTTCGTTCCGAATAACAGCACGACAATGCCGAGAACAATAAGAAGTTGCCAGATACTGATACCCATGTCGGGTTCCTCGTGTCATTCAGGTTTTGATGGCGTTCATTGTACGCCAACTTTAGAGCATTCACATAAGCGCTTCGTGGACACTATTTCGAGGTTCGTGATGCCTTTTCTTCAAGTCCGGACAGATCGAAGCGCCGGGCCAGTTCATCCAGAATGTCCTGCGGTCCCAGATTCAGGTGGGACAGCATGATCAGCGAGTGGAACCACAGATCGGTGGTCTCTCCGATCAGTTCCCGGGTGTCGCCAGAACGCTCGGCATCTTTGGCTGCGATCAGCGTTTCGGTGCACTCTTCGCCGACCTTCTCAAGGATCTTGTTCAGGCCCTTGTGATGAAGGCTGGCGACATAAGAGCTGTCAGGACTGGCAGATTTGCGAGCCTCAAGCACTTCGGCAAGCGCAGCAAGCACATCTTGCGGTGTCTGTTGGGTCATGACGGCGAGTCTCCGCTGTGTCCGTAGATAGCATCAGGATCTTTTAGAACCGGTTCAACGGCGACCCAGTGTCCGGCTTCCAGTTTGCTGAAAAAGCAGCTGCGGCGGCCAGTATGGCAGGCGATGCCGCCGACCTGGTCGACTTTGAGCACGATCACGTCAGCATCGCAATCCAGGCGTATTTCCGAGACATGCTGAACGTGCCCGGATGACTCGCCTTTGCGCCAGAGTTTATTCCGTGAACGTGACCAGTAGATTGCACGCTGTTCGCGAGCGGTCAGTTCCAGGGCTTCGCGGTTCATCCAGGCCATCATCAGAATATCGCCATTGGCCTGATCCTGCGCGATAGCAGGTATCAGGCCCTGGTCGTCCCATTTAATGGCATCAAGCCAGTCGGTGGGCGCGGTGTCTGTTGTTGTGTCAGTGGCGTCGGGCTTCAGAAAATCCATCACATCTATCCAGTCAGGTCTGATCGGTCAAAGTTCAGAGCGGCTGCGGCCAAGCAGCAGCCAGCCGCCTGCAGCGAGCAAGATCCACCCTTGTACCGGTATCGTCTGAAGCGATTGCCAGTCGACCTGTTGGGTGGTCAGCCAGGCGCCGCCAATGCAGGCGACGGCCAGCACCGTGCGGCGAAGGTTGCGCTGGCGTGAGCGTTCGGCTCGCTGTAAAGCGTCCAGTGTAGCCTGATCCGGGCCTGTCGGGCGATTCAGGTCGCGAATTTGCAGCAGGGCGTCGTGCACCAGTTGCGGCATTTCCGGAGACTGCTCAAGCCAGGACGGAAGGTGCTCTTTCAAGGCTTTAAACATGCCCGGTGGCCCGATGCGCTTGCGCATCCAAGCTTCAAGGTAGGGCTGCGCGGTATTCCACAAATCCAGATCAGGATACAGCTGGCGTCCCAGGCCTTCGACGTTCAACAGGGTCTTCTGCAGCAGGACGAGCTGCGGCTGAACTTCCATTTCAAAGCGCCGGGCCGTCTGGAACAGGCGTAACAGGAAGTGGCCGAAGGAGATTTCTTTCAGAGGCCTCTCGAAGATGGGTTCGCACACGGTACGGATCGCGGCTTCGAATTCGTTGACGCGGGTGTGGGCCGGCACCCAGCCGGATTGCACGTGCAGCTCCGCCACCTGACGGTAATCCCGCCGGAAGAAGGCGAGCAGGTTGCGCGCAAGATAGCTTTGGTCTTCCGGCGCCAACGTACCGACGATGCCGAAGTCTATTGCGATGTAGCGCGGGTCCTGCGGGTTGCTGGCGTCAACGAAAATGTTGCCGGGGTGCATGTCAGCGTGGAAAAAGCTGTCGCGGAACACCTGAGTAAAGAAAATCTCGACGCCTTTCTCGGCCAGCACTTTCATATCGACACCCGCTGCCCGCAGGGCGTCCGTGTCGGCGACGGGAATGCCCTGAATCCGCTCCATCACCAGCACGGACTGCTTGGTGTAATCCCAGAATATCTCCGGAATATAGATCAGCGAGGAACCGTCAAAGTTGCGGCGCAGCTGGCTGGCGTTGGCCGCTTCGCGCTGCATGTCCAGTTCATCGTGGATGGTTTGCTCGTAGTCTTCCACAACGTCCATCGGGCGCAGTCGGCGACCTTCAGACCAGTAGCGTTGCAGCGCTGAGGCCATCATGCGCATCAGGGAAATGTCCTGATTAATCACCTTTTCGATGCCCGGTCGAATCACTTTGACGACCACTGACTGCCCGCTGAGCAGAGTGGCGGCATGCACCTGGGCAACGGAGGCGGAGGCCATCGGGTTGCTGTCAAAAGTCTGGAACAGCGTGCCGACGGGTTGTCCCAGGGAGCGCTCGATAATCGCCTGTGCCTGACTGCCAGGGAAGGGCGGCACCCGATCCTGAAGATGCGCCAGCGCCAGCGCCATGTCGTCGGGCAGCAAGTCGCGGCGGGTGGACAGGATCTGGCCGAACTTGATGAAAATCGGGCCCAGTTCTTCCAGTGCGAGTCTGAGCCGGTCACCGCGGGAGTGCTTGGGCTGTGGAAAGAAGTGCCAGGGTGCCAGAGCCAGCAACACGCGCAGGAACGGCGGTAAATCGCTAAGGGGAATGAATTCGTCCAGGCGATATTTGCTGAACACCCAGGCAATGCGAAACAGGCGTTTAATGCGGGTCACGACGGCTCCGTCGGTTCAGAGGCGGCTTTTAGCCGGTGTTCCAGATATTGAATGCGGGCAGCAAGACGGTCTGATTGCAGGTTCAGCTGATCAATATCTTCAAAGGTTGCGGATAGTTCGTTGCGTCCGGGCAGGCTGCCGGATTCTTCGTGGATGTATTCTTCCACGCTGGCACTCAGTGAACGAAAGGCCTGCCGCTGCCAGCCCAGTGCGCCGCGTACTCGTTGGCCTATGAAGTGCGCCGGGATATCACCTATGTGGCCGGCCAGTGCGGCCTCCCAATCAGGGTTGAGATCTGCCATGGCCCGTTGCAGGGCGTGGGCGCTACCGACATCGCCCTGCACGGTCAGCCTGCCATCGCTGAAGACCCGGTCATCACCCTGTGCCAGTGCGGCAAATGCAAAGGGCCGCCCGCTGACGGTAACAGCGGGGGCCTCAGGCTCGATACTGCCCACCTGAACCCGGTCCTTGACCTGCTGCAGCGAGAGCACCATGCCAGTGGTTTCAATTCTGAATGCGACGGGTCGCGCAAGCGCTGCCAGCAGCAGGTCGCGTCCGGCCGGATCGAGTTGCAGCGTTCGATTCAGCGCCTGCTCAATAACCTGCGTAATCGCCGCTTGCAGTGTGGGGCCCGGAAACATCAGGGCTTGGTGCCCACATGAAGGGCGACGACGCCGCCGGTCATGTTGTGATAGCGGGTGTTCACAAAACCGGCCTCATCCATCATGGATTTCAGGGTGTCCTGATCCGGATGCATGCGAATCGATTCGGCTAGATACTTGTAGCTTTCGGAATCGCCGGCAATGAGCTGGCCCATCAGTGGCAGTGCGTTGAAGGAGTACAGGTCATAAGCCTTGTTCAGCAGCGGGTTGGTGGGCTTGGAGAATTCCAGCACCATCAGCTTGCCGCCTGGCTTGAGTACCCGTGCCATATCGCGCAGGGCCTGATCCTTGTCCGTCACGTTACGCAGGCCAAACGCGATGCTGACGGCATTGAAGCTGTTGTCCGGGAAGGGCAGGTGCTCGGCATCAGCCTGCACGTATTCAATGTTGCCAACATAGCCCCGATCCGTCAGACGGCTGCGGCCAACCTGCAGCATGGACGCGTTGATGTCCGCAAGTACGACCTGGCCATCCTTGCCCACCAGATCTGAAAATTTCATGGTCAGGTCGCCCGTGCCACCGGCGATATCGAGCACGCGGTGGCCCGGACGCACGCCGCTCAGCTCGATGGTGAAGCGTTTCCACAGCCGATGGATCCCCATCGACATCAGATCGTTCATGACATCGTATTTGCCTGCGACCGAATGGAACACCTCGGCAACTTGCCCGGCCTTTTCCTGCTTGTTGACCTGACGGAATCCGAAATGGGTCGTGTCGCCATCGTTACCCTGAGGGGCGGGTGCGGATTGATGTGTCTGAGGGTCAGTCATGGTCGGTTTCCTGTCAGAGGTGCCGGGGAATTGATCAGCATTTCCCTTGTTCAAACCTGTATTCTAACGGCCAGACCGCAGGCTACAAGCAGCAAGTCGTGCAAGCGTGAATTTAGGCGCTCCTTATTCGGTCTATTGGCGATTCAGAGACTCACGTAAAGCCCTTGCGGAGAGGTGCTCTCGACTTGCTTTACTGCCGATGAACTTGAGAGGAGATTCTCTGGCGTGCTTGCACCGGTCGTTTATTTTCTTAAACTTCTTCAGATCACTTCACCAGAATACGGTACGGAGCGCGCATTGTGCCGGTTCCATTTGGCCGTTTTCTGATTATTCGGGATCTTTCATGTCTTCAATTGATATCAACCGCCGCCATTCACTCGATCACGATCACGCGCGGAACGCGGCGGAAACACTGGCGAAGGATCTGTCAAAACAGTTTGACGTTGATTACAACTGGGACGGTGATGTGCTGCGGTTCAAGCGCTCAGGGGTGAAAGGCCACCTGAATGTCTTGCCGGAGGAGTTGCAGGTGCACCTGGAGTTGGGGCTGATGCTGCGTCCGTTCCGTTCGCGGATTGAATCTGAAATCAACTCGCAGCTGGATAGTCTGACCGGCAAGGCCTGACGCACCTACCAGCGGCCAGCGGCATCAGCCCTGAGCTGATGCCTGCAACAAACTCTCCAGCGACGGCACCCATTCTTTGCTGTCCAGGGTGATAAAGTGACTCGGCGCCTCGGTTTCGATAATGCGCATGGTTGTCGGGCTCTGGCGAGCACTTGCCAGCATGGCGCTGCGGTCGAGAATACGATCGACCTGTGGTATCAGAAAGGTGCCGTGGCGGACTTCGCTGTAGATATCCGTAGGCGTGCGTTCCATCCATTCCATGATGTTTTCGATGTTCCGCACAATGGTCAGATGATCACGGGTTGCCGAGAACAAATGCCCCAGCAGCTGCTTTTTGCGGGGATTCATCTTGCCGAAGAAGGTCTGACCGTAGGCCGATGAGGGCGCCGAGTTGATCAGGCGGATAAGCCAGGGCCACATGCCGTGGCTGACAGGCTCCAGCAGCGTGGTGACCAGCGCATGCAGCTTGCCCTGGGGCAATACCGGTGCCTCCAGAATGATTTCCACATTCTCAAAAAGCTCTGGGCGCTGCCTCAAAGCCTCCAGAATCACGGCGCCGCCGCGTGAATGACCGTGCAATCGCACCCTGTTGGTTGTCGGCAGGTTCGCCAGCGCCTGTGTCAGGATGCAGGCGTCATATTCGATGGTCGCTTCAAGGTATTTAATCTGCACTTCCCAGTCAGGGGTTTCAGGTGTCACGCCATTGACGGGGATGTGGTAGTTACTGCAGGTCAGCAGGATGAGCTCGGTAGTCGGGGCTTCGTAGGCTTGTGTGAAGTAACAGTGATTTTCCAGAAAGCCATGCACGCCAATAACGGTCTGTTCCGCTTCACCACTGTGGTTGCGAACAGAGACCGCGCCTTTGCCGACGCGATACACGCGCCCGGAGAACATCTCCGAGTAGACATTGTCGATCGGTTTGATCAACTTGCGAACGTGGCTAGCTTTCATGATCGGTTCTCCCGTATCGGCGCCTACGGTTATTTTGTTTTAGCGTGGAGACAACATCTCCTGAATGCGCTGCAGACCTGATCCGTTCTATCGCGAATAACCCGTTTCGGTATTGGCGCGGATTACCCTCGCGTTACTGCCATTTGAGTCACTACCTTTGATTCTACGATAAATCAGGCGTTTATCCGCTGAATAAGACTAAAGTATAAAAAGTCTTTGTGCCTGAAATGACAAGTTAAGTTTCTATGTGTTGTACGTCTCGAGTATAGGGAGTGGCGCATCCCGGGCTGTAAATTTTTGTAATATCGCCAAGTGGAGCGGCCTAAATATGTCTGGCACAATGCTTGGCTTGTCACCAGAATGCCACACTGTCCGATTCAGATTGCAGACCGCCATATTGTCAGAAGGGGAATTTGGACTTGAGCCACGCGGAATCCAGCTTATTGTCACCGGTTGACGCCGCCTGGCTTTCCATGGAATCACCCGCCAATCCCATGACCATCACCGTGCTATTGCGCGTTGAAGGTCTGACGGCTTCAGTCTTCAAGCGCTTCCTCGAAAACCATTGGTTGAGTATTTCCCGTTTCCGGGCGATGCCGGTGCGCCGTGGCACGATATGGCGCTGGGAAGAAGACCCGGTATTCCGTGTGCGGCACCACCTGAAAGTATCCTCTGACGCGCCAGACGAGGAGCAGTTGCAGCAATGGATCTCCCAGCGCCTCAACCAGCCGCTCCCTGATTACCGGCCGCGCTGGTGTTTCTGGCTGCTTCCCAATGCCGAAGGCGGAGCTGCATTGTTGTTGCGCATGCACCACTGTTATGCCGATGGGCTCTCTCTGGTGGGCGTGTTCAATGGGCTGACAACGGGCGCACCGGATGCCCTGCCAGCCGGCTGCCCGGCAAGTGCCGATACTCGTGCTGCTGCGCGTTGGCTCGAGGCAGGGTGGCAGTGGTTTCAATCCCAGGCCAGCCAGACGGCTGCGGAAGGTCAGGCCGGTGTTGCCTGTTCGCATCGTCAGCTTGAGAAGATGGCCATGTCGGCTCTGCGGGTGGCCCACGGCATCGGTGATTACCTTTTGGAGCCGGAAGACACACCGTCCCGACTTAAACCCGGATTGCTGGGGCGCCGGGTATGTCGATGGTCCTCGCCCTTGCCTTTGTCCCGCTTCCGGAATGTGGCAGACGCCACTGGTTGCAAGATAAACGACGTGTTGTTGGCTTGCGTCACCCTCGCGTTGCGCCGGCAGCTTAAAATTGACCAGGACGACCTTGATGATGTGACACTCCATGCCGCTGTGCCGGTGGATATCAGGGGGTTGCTTCCGGACCAGCTCCAGCCGGCGCCGGGTGAGGTGGCCAATCTGTTTGGTACGGTATTCGTGCCTTTGCCGGTAGATGGCAATAGTCCGCTGGAGCGGTTGTTTCGCGTCAAACATGAAACGCGCCGACTCAAGAAGTCGGTGCAGCCCGGCGTGTCGTGGGGGCTGATGTGCGCTGCTGGCCTGTTGCCTGTAAACGTCCAGCAACCGATTGCTGATCTTTTCTGCCGCAAGGCCTCGGCGGTTGTGTCGAATGTTCCGGGTAGCCGGGATGTTCGCTATCTGGCGGGCTGTCGGGTGAAGGAGCAGATGTTCTGGGTGCCCCAGTCCGGTGACATCGGACTGGGGGTCAGTATTGTCAGTTACGCCGGACAGGTTCAGTTCGGCGTGGTTGCCGACGAGGCGGTGTTACCTGAACCTCAGGCGTTTCTGAATGATTGTCTGATGGCGCTTAACGATTACAGCTGACGCTTTGCCTACACTACTTTTTAACCCAATTGCCATCCTGCTGGATGTACTGACCGGTCGGCGTTTTTTCGATCGCTTTCTGGCCGGCAACGGTTTCCACTTTGGTCACGGCAATATCATGCTTTTCTGCAATCCGGGCGTACTCGTCTCGGCGTGCCTTGTTGATAGCATCGACGATGGCCTGAGCCTGACTGTTCGCTTTGACTGTTTCAAGGTATCCGGTCGGCGTTTCGCCGATCAGTCCCTGGGTTTTGGCTGATTCCAGTTTTCCCTTGGCTTCGTCCAGCCCCATTCCAAGTGCCGGCAGGCTAAGGCAAAGCGCGATGAAAAGTGCGCTGATGCGTGCAAATCGTGTCATGTTTTTTCTCCAAATCACCTGATGATCAGAACAAGCCTTTTTCGCTGAACAGCGCATCTACGTCTTTATCGACTTTGACATAGATCTCATGCTGGATTTTAACGTTCAGATTGACCGTAATGGGCTCTTTGGGGGCGGCCATCTGAACCGTTGGTGTGCACGCGACGGTGAAGACCCCGAAGATGAGGCCTGTCAGCGCGAGGCGCAAGCCGGTGAGCGGCCTGTGTCGTAATCCGGGTGTTGCCATACGGCGGACTCCTGTTGAATGGGTGCCGGCGACCTTAAGCGGTGGCCTGATTTACGGGGCTGATTGTTGCTCTTCCAGCCACTTTTTAACGCGTTCGGTGACCGCATCGTTAACCCGGCCGCTAAGCTGCAAGCTGGTCAGTAGCGCCGGGATATTCTCCTCGATATTGATATTCAGCACGACGGGCTGCCCCTGGCTGACTTTGGGGTTGTTGCCCTCGATATGCAATCCAAGCTGTAGGGTGCCTTCCCGATCATAGTCTATGGTGCTATCCAGAACCGAATAGTGGAAGTCTTTCATGGCTTCGGCGACCAGTGCCATCGCCTGATTGCCCTGGGCAATGGCTTGGAATCGGTCGCCGGGCAAGGTTAGCCTTCCCCCGGGCGCCTCTGCTTTCAGTGCACCTGATTCCACATGCACGCCTTCAGGCCCCAGCCAAACGGGAATTTTCCCGCTGAGAGTGCCGGTTCCGGACAGGTTTCGCGCCGGATAGAGCTGCATTAACTGGGAAAGATCAAGGTTGTGAGCCTCCAGTGGCAGCCGGATCGGCGGTGCGCTCAGGTCCCAGCTGCCCGGCCCCAGTCTGATAGTCCCGCCCAGCAGGTCTGATGTTGTGGGGGCAAGTGTTAGTTGGCCCCGCGTCAGCTGCGTTGTATTCGTTTCATAGGTGCCACCCGTTGTGATCGGACCGACGGGGATGCCCGGGTTAAGGCTTTCCAGCGTGAGTGCGGGAAAGCGGGTGATCAGGTGTTTGTCGCTCAGCCCGACATTTACCGGGCCGTTCAACCTGGTCCACGCCATGCGGTTGTAGATGCCCGAAATATTCTCGAAATTGAGCGTTCCTTTCAGTTGTAGCGGTTTGTTTTTGCGTTGAGTGAGATGGGCGTCAAGCGTGGCTGTGCCCTCGGTGATGTCCAGTAGTGCCGGCCATTGGTTGAGGGTTTTCGACCAGGTCTTACTGCCGGTTTTACCCGATATTCGGGTGCTGGCGTCTGCGGTGATGGTGCCGGCAAAGGGAGCGTTCAGGTCGAGCCGGGCCTGCGCGCCGGATTTCGCTTTCAATATGCCGTTTGCAGTGAGGCCATCGAGTTGCGCCGAGACATCACCATCAAACTGCCAGCTTTGCGGTTTCAGTTGTGGTTGTTCAAGTTGCGCCACCGTCAGGTGTGCGGGGCCCTTCAGGGTGAGGCTACTCAATGTCTTGTCCGCGGTGTCATAGTTGGCCGTTAACGGGAGCGACCTCAGGTTGGCGGCCAGACCCCTCAATAGGGGCCACTGGTCTGATCCGGCATTGCTGAGTTCCGGGATCGTCAGTGATGAGGGTGCTGCTGAAGTGAGCGTCAGGGTGTTTTTGTCGGCCTGGCCGGTAAAGCGCAGATCCAGTTTCGGGCGGGAGACGGACCAGCCACCGGCGCTCATCTGCGGAAATGCAACCTGCAGACGGGACTGCCCAAAATAGACGATCCACGGCGCCTCAGTAGGGATCGCGACATGGGCCTGAATATCAGCTTTTGCTGCGCCGCGGCTGGCAATGGCGATCTGAAGTGGCAAGGTTGGCTGACCATCGGCTTCAGGGATGGCCTCGGCAGGCCGGATGCTGACGTTGAGTGCTTTCGGGCGGAGAAATTGCGGCAGCTTCAGAACCCAATCGCCCAGCGCGTTCAGTTGCAGGTCGGCCTGCCCGGTGTCAACACGCCACTGGCCCTGCTCCAGTGTCATCGACAACGCCGCATCTCCGGCGAGGGCGCCAACGGTTGGTAATGGCCAGGGTTGGGGAATATGGGCATTGACGGTAACGGTTCCCGACTGGGGGCGGGTAAACGCTTCAGGTGCAGACAAGGCGAGATCCCACTGTGCACTCAACTTGCCTGTGTCAGGCTGTGGCGGGAGATCGGGAATCGATATCGGGTGCCATTGTTGCAGCCAGGCCAAAAGCCAGTCTGTCCTGGGTAGTTTCGGCAGGTCCAGCTTGCCTGACCAGCGAG
>TARA_R100001440_G_scaffold26754_1_pt1 | contig 20526 bp, 26 predicted proteins | sample TARA_R100001440 | Tara Oceans TARA_R100001440 (sample SAMEA2622112) | marine metagenome | biome: marine biome (ENVO:00000447); feature: surface water layer (ENVO:00002042); material: "saline water (ENVO:00002010), including plankton (ENVO:xxxxxxxx)" | depth 5 m
TGTGAACGATCAAATCGAAGAGAACATTGGCGAGAAAGTGTTTTTTATGAGCGAGACAGAAGTGTTGGACGAACTAATGATGCATGGGGTTCATTACGCTGTACATGCCGAAGACTTGGAGGATGAGCGGTTCATGGAGGAAGCTAGGGAAGAGCTTTGCAAGAAACTCCTAGAAGAATATCAGTCAAGTTACTAGCCCCAATTTGTTCAACTGAACTTTTTATTTGTTCAACTGAACTTTTTATTTATCCAACTGGCTTTTAATTTATCCAACTGGACTTGACAAAAGTTTGCAGTTTATGTCCGTTCCACATGGAACATAGGAGGAAATAATGTCACAGAACAAAAGACTCAAAACGTATCTTGAAAACAATGGATCAATAACTGGCATGGAGGCTTGGCAGGAACTAGGCATATACAGGGCTTCAGCTAGAATAAATGATCTACGACAGAGTGGTTGTGCGATAATGACTGATATGATAAAAGTCACTGACCGTTTTGGTGACGAACAGAGAGTTGCTCGATGGATACTGAAATCAGCTTGACTGAAGCAATAACTATCATAAAAAACCTTGCTGTAAGAATATCGGGGGTTGATGAAGATCGCCCCTCATTACCCTCCGACTATCCTAGGGCTGACATAGAAGCAGCTATCAAGAGAATTGAGCGTGACTGATGAAAACTCTAGCTTTCTTGCTAGTTGTTGCGTTTCAAGAAACGCCATATCAGCTTGTTTCAGACACTTCCGTAGCAGAGATATACATTCACCTCCCACATTGCGTTAGACGCGCTCAGACGCTCTCACAGGCGCAGAGACACTTCGATCATGTTAAAGTTACCTGTACACCAACACTGATTGACCTTAAAGAACCTGGTTATGACGTAAGAATCATAGGAGTGAGCAATGAACGATGAAGACTTTGCTAGTGAGTTAATACACGCCATAGATCATTTGAGTTCAGAAATACAGAGATCGGCTGATATAATTAAAAGATCAACTGATATGAACAGTGAATTGTTTTTACGCTTGTGTGATCAGTTACAGACATTTGAGAATGCTTTGAGGGAGTTAATCGAGGAAGTAGATGAGCAGAAAAGGTTGACAGTGAAACATTGAGGAATTATTGTGTCAGAGCATATTCATTTTCCTTTAATTTTCATGATCAATTGTTGGTTGGGGGGCTGTAACAAGCCCCTTTTTTAATCTTGAAGTTCATTAAACCTCTCTGCACCACCCCCAAAATGAGCGTAAATGATTGGTCCCATAATAGGTATTGCTTTTAGCGTAGTCTCAAGATTTGGTTCATCTTTAAATGGAGCAGATCCAAGTTTTGTTGCAGCATCAATTACAGGTGTTGCAGGAGCAATGTAATTTATTACTGCACCTTTAATATCACCTCTTTCCAAGTATCGTTCTGATACATATTTAGATATTCCATATACTCCAAGAAGAGACCATATAGCTCTACCTGGCAAACTTTCTGGCTTTATTTCTCTGCCCAAAAGCGTATCTTTAACGATCTGAGTTGTCGTGTTTGCCGCTGTCAAATAACCTGCAAGCAAAGCCATTTGTTTTGCTGCATTTACCTTATTACCTTTCCTCCATTCTTTAACAACATTATTTCTGACAACATCTAATTGTTTTAAAGTAAAAGATTTAAGCATATACAATAAACGCCCATTTGCACTGTTTAAATATGCCTCTGGCATTTCACTTAAAGAAACGGGTTGTACATCAGACAGTTTGTTGAATGCATAAAGGCGTACATTGTCCGATTTAATTCCAAGTTTTAGGTCTGATATAAGTGAATCGGTTTCATCTTGAAAGATCGCTTGCACTTCTTTTTTAAATTTGTTTTCTCCTTGTTTTGTTTTTATTTGATTAGTAGCTTTTCTTAGAGATGCATTTACCAATGTCTCTTTCCCAAGCCTATCTATCGTTGCAAATCTTGATTTTCTAAAAGCAAAATCTAACAACGCTGCTGTTTTACTTGGTTCTCCCCCAAGTTCTTTAGATATTTGACTTATACCTAAATCAACTAAGTTTATATTTTTAGTGCCAAAAGCGGCTGCTATAGTATTCCTAAACCCATGCAAAGCCATGCTTGACCCTAAATCGCCAAGTTGTGTTATTGCTGAAATCGGATTAGCTATAGTCCCAAGATAACCAAGATTTCTTAATGCTTGCATAGGTTGGGCTGGACTTTGCTCACCTTCAATAAATCTTGCTTTTAACAGTTCTGACAAACTTGATTGTTGTTCAGGTGTTAACTTGTATAACTCATCATCAATTATTTTTCCAATAGATAAATTAGCATCAAATTGCCCCAATGCATTTGATGTTGCATTACGCCCAAAAAAATTACGTCTTTCAATATCGTTTACTGCACCAGCTAGGTAAGTAGTCAATGACTCTTCCGCAGAAGCATAAAAGTCATCCTGATATGGTTTTACTTCAATATTTGTTCGCTCTTTTGCAAATTTAAATTTATTGCCATCCGTTGATATTTTGTAACCCCTCATAAACAAATCAATCAATTCAGATCGTTTTTCAGGGGGAATATCATTAACTGCAATATTTGTTTTATCTGCATACGTTTTTAATACTTTGTCAATTTTACCAGCCTCTTTTACTCCTAGGCTTTCCCTTAATCCCTCTAAATCTTTTACAAGTCGTGGAAAATATTGAGGGATCTTTTCAAATGTATGACCAGCCAAGAGCAAATCACTTCCTGTTTTATCTAATCTTGCTTGCACCCTTTCCCAAGAGGCTAATAATTTTTCACCATTATCCTTTCCAACTTTTGACATTAAACTTTCAGCTTCTTTAAATGCACCATTATATAAACTTCTAGTAATTCGTTTTTTTATTTCAGGCGATGCTGTTCTAAGTTCATCAATAAATGGCTTTACATTATTTAATGCCTCATCTGTTTTGCTATGAATATTAAACTCATATCGCCTTAATCGTGCAAATACAGGTTCTGAAATATCTTTAACTCTAGTGCTCAAAGCACCTAAATATTTATCAATACCTTCACTAAATCTTCGACTTAATGCACTATTTCTTTTTACTGAATGCTCAAATGCTTTTGCTGCTTCTGTTGCGTGTTTGGGTATAAATATTTCACGACCTGTATTAGTTAAAGCTGCATTCAATTTAAAAATATCAATATCTGTATCTGCTATTCCTTCACTTACAGTATTAATTATTTTGCCATCTTGAACTTTTTCTAAAATTTGCACTTGAGCATCATCAATAAGTTTATCAGCAGCTTTTTGCTGCACTCTTGATGTATATCTAGTTGCTAATGATCTTGTTCCTGCTATTAAAGCAGTTCCACCAGCAGCAGACAAAGCCGCTGTTTTTGCCGCTTTTTCTACATCAACTTGCCCTGTTTTTGCTAAATCTTCTGTTGCTGAAAATACACCGCCTAATCCAGCCGATATTCCAGCAACTGCCTTAAGACTCTGACCTACAGGAAGTAATGTAGTTGGATCAACAACTGCTTTTGCAACTGATCCTGCTGTTGCTGCAAAGCCATCATTATTTGGTGTAAAAAACTGTCCATATTCAAGTTGTAACTCGCGTTCTTTTTCAAGTGCAAGCAACTCTCTTCTTTGTTGTGGTGTTGAATCAACAAACTCTTTACCATAAACATCTGTTGCTGTATATGATTTAGAGTCATATTCATTAAAGGTATTTAAATATTCAGGAGCTATTTCTGGAAATAACGATTGCAAGTAAGTTGACACATTAGAAATTATCGTGCTTCCTGCATCAAACGAATACAAAAATTGTTTAAATGCATTTTCATTATCAGGCTTAATAAGCTCTAATGTTTCTGAATCTTTTTCTTTTTGAGCAAGAATATCGCCAACTTTAACACCTGCATCCTGCAATGTTTTTGACGAATTTATTTCTTCTTGTGTAATCGTTTGTGTTTTAAAATATTTATTTTGTCCATCCGAAAATACCCTTTCAATTGATCCATCATCTAAGAATAAATCTCCTGGCATAATACCATTTTGCTGAAGATATGCAGATTGTTGAATGTCTGATAATTTTACTTGTCTGCTCATACTTAATCTTTAATTGTTCTTCCTGCAAAAGGATCGTCGCCTGAATCAGGTGCATTGGAATTAGGTGAAACTGTAGCGTTGTTTAAATCACTTTCAATACCTTTCAAAACATTCCCAATCACCTTAACAAGAGGCTCACTCACATTATTTGATTTATTATTTTCTATTTGTTGTTTTATTTCTAAAAACACAGCATCTTTGTTAGGTTTATCTAAAAAAGGCAAAATATTCGTCAAAGAGAAACCTGATGATAAAGATGAATCTGGAAAGTTTTCATTTATAATAGCTTGAAAGGAGTTTTCTTCTGCTTTACTTACAGAAGTAACAACATTTGGAACTTTTTCTTTGGGCTTGTTTGATGTTAAATTATCAAGTGTTGTTGCTGTATAATTCTGACCATCAAACTTATATGCTTTAGCATTTTCTCCAGGCTGACTCATAAATACAATTTGTACTTCATTGCCATCCGAGTCATAATATGTTTTCACAGCAGATGCAGTTGCTTTGCCATTTAAATTTCTTACTGCTGCTGCAATTAAATTTGAATCTCCACTTTCAATCATTAATTTAGCTATTGGATTATTTTTAGCTTCAGCCAACTTAGTTAATGCAGATATAGTATTTTGTTTTTGCGATTCTTCACGAACTCTTTTGTCTTCCGCTTGTTGCAATTGATTCAACCGTAATATAGTTGGAGCTAGATTTACTCTAGCTTCTGCTCTTTGATCTGGATTTAATGCCATTACGCTGTCTTGTAAACTAGAAATTAATCCCCCCACTGATGTTAAATCAGCCTCTTTAGAAGCTAATCTTTGCATAGCTCTTTCCTGGTTAGTTAGGAACTGATTGGGATTTCGTCCTAATAGCCCAGCAACACCTTGTCTAGTTCGTCTTGTACCAAGGTTAACTAGATCCATTGCTGCTTGTGATGGTTGTCCTGTAAGTAATCTTGCCATAATTCACCTATCCAAATATTCCACCAAGTAAACCACCAATAGCACCTTGCGCTAATGGATTCTGATCAAGAAACTGCCCAAATCCTGTGTCTGATAAAGCACCTAACACTATGTCATCTAATCCTTCTCGACCTTCTTCACCTAACAAACCTTGTAAAAGATTTGCATCTCGTTGATCTCTTAAAACATTTGCCGCTTGGTTTGCAAGAATAAGTTGTTCAATGCCTGTTCGTCCTGTATTTGTTGCTGCTGTTAGTACGTTCTTTTGCAAATCTTGCGGTAAAGTTGCTACATCTCTACCTGCCGCTAATCCTGCTAGTGCTTGACTTTGAGGGCTGTAACCGGCCTCTAACAAGCCTTGCGTCAAAGCCAGATCATCTGCTCTTTCCTGTCTTGCTGCTTCAATCGCTGTAAGTGCATCTCTTGCTCTTTGCTCTTCAATTACTTGCTGTCGTCCAAATAAGTTAGGATTACCACCACCATAAGCATCAAGACCTAAACCCAATCGACCTGCTGCATTCTCAGCATTTAAAAGACCCTGTAACTCTCTGTTTCTTTGTGGCTGTCGTATTGCTTCAAGACGATCAAATATTTCCTGCTCTCTTTGTGATCGGCTTGCTCCTAACCCTTGAATACCTGTCAAAGCTTGTGTAAGAGCCTGGTCCTGTATATCTCGTGGAGTCTGACCTAAAGTAACACCAAAACCACCTTCAGGTGTTGTTGCTGTAGTCGCTAAGTCTGTTGTGACAGTAAAGGGTCTAAATGTACCTCTACGCTCTGTATCAGCAATTAATTGATCTGCTAAAGCAACCGCTTGCCGACCAAGTTGTTCCTGTCTTTGAATGCCTTGATTAGCTACTACTGATCCTGTTGCTGTTGTTAATAAATTACTCAGCAAACCAAGCGGATTTGCATTTGGATCATTTACAGGAGAACCAAACTCTCCATAAGGATCATTTGGATCAAAAGTAGATGATGATTGGGCATTAACAGACGTTGGCCCACCCAATGTAACCGCTAATAAATCTTCTTCGTCCATACCAACCTCTACGATTTTTGCTGCATCAAGATTAATATCTGTTTGACATCATCTTTTGTTTCAGATGTAACCTCTTCAACACGCTCTACTTTGTGCTTGATAGAAATAACCTCCCTATCAAGTTCCTGAATCTGGGTTTCATGTCGCTCAAGACGTACTTCATTATCCTGTATATCATCAGTATTACTCTGTGCTGTAGCAGATAATGTAGCGTAACTAAAAATAGTAGCAACTGCTACTGTAGCTATAGGTAATATGCCTGTAATCGATTTTAAGTCCATGTCTCTATCCTAATGTAGGTTTCTTGTCTGGAAAATCAGAAGTGCTAGGCCAATCTCGTAATGCCTTACGATACGTTATATAGGCTGCGTGTTGAGGATGGTCTGTCGTTGGGACAATCCAATCGGATTCTCTAAGTTTTTGATCTCGCCAAGACCTAGCTAAAGTTTGTTTTATTTCACTTTCTGAAGGGAGACTAGATGTATCTATAGCTTCTTTGTCAATATAACTACCATCTTCAAATAGATAACGAGTCAGACCATTACTTAATTTTGTTTCACTTTTCATAGTCATTAATAATTACCTCTATCTAGTATATATTGAACTCCACAATTTTCGTAATTAGTAGTGCTTACTGCTCTATTCATTTGAACTTTTACATTCAAAGACGTTTCAAAACGAACACATGATTGTGGCATTTGCATTTTTGTAAATTCTAAATTTGCTACATAACGTGTTTCGGCATCTAATGACCTAAATGATGGCCCTGTGTTATCCCAACCCACCGATGAATAAGATGGATTATTTTCCATCAACGAATAACCAAATTGTCCACTATAATTAACATTATATAACGGCCCTAAAACGGCTCGTACTTCTGCCGGAGTAAAACCTTGACCCCTACCACCAGCCTCCATAAGAATTGTTGTAGCTACACCATCAACTGTTATTGTCCAAGTAAAGTTTGTTGCATTTCCAGCACCTAATCCAGTAGACATGCTCATTGCACCTGTCATAAATCCTGCTTTTCCAGAAATATTTAAAACAGTTACATCTGTGTCTGCCGTAACAGCAGATGTTGTTTTTGCATTATATACAGCATCTGCTCCCCAAAACTCACTTTGAGTGGAATTTACAAAATTAGTTCCATAAGCCATGGTTACATGATCAGCACCTATAGCATATTTGACCATGTTATTTGGGTCTTTGTTATATTTTACACCACCTAATACAGCCATTATTTAATCTCCTTTAAAGACTTGCCCATCCAATTGTTCCATCAACATATACCAATTGAACAGCATTACCTTTTGGTAAACTTCCGTCAGCCGCTACTGAATCTATGTTGCTTGAATTTCTGCCTATTGTGACTAAGGCATTTCCTACATTCTTTATAATTACCGTATTACCTGCTGATGGGCTTGCAGGAAGTGTAATTGTAAATGCTGTACTAGCGTGGTTAGCTATAAGTTGATCTTTATTTGATGCTGTATATGTAGTTGTTTTTATAGACCAATCATTATAAGCACCGCCTAGTGTAGTAAAACTAAGATTACCAGAACCATCAGTAATCATTGCTTGCCCTGCATCACCATCAGACGAAGGTAATGTTAGCGTTATATCTGCGGTGCTTGCTGGACCAATCAGTGTAACTTTATTTGTACCATTATCGCTGTCTTCAAAGAACTCTAAAAACCCTGCGCTTGTTGCACCATTCTTTAACTGAAGCCCTGCGTTAACCACAGGAGTCGTAAGTGTTTTGTTAGTCAAAGTATCCGCGGATACTAAAGAAACTAAAGTCGAACTTGCACCTGCTGGCAATAACAATTCATTGGTAACACCTGCTGAATGAGGCTGTGCTTTTACTATTTGACCATGACTATTACTTTCACAGTTAAACTGTATTGCACCAGCATTAGTGTTACCTTTTACGGTTACATGACCTGTACCATTTGGGGCTAGTTCTAAGTCTGCATTGGATGTCGTAACGATGTCTTGACCATTCATATCAAGATCACCACCTAACTGCGGTGAAGTATCTTCTACAACATTAGATATTGCACCAGATGTTGCCAACCCTGATACAACTGCACTTCTAGCAACTTTTTTAAGACCCCCGCCTGATGTATCAATTGCCAGGAACACATCATCATTAGCTATTGTACTAATTTCTGATAAAGAACTAACTGCTACTGAATTAAAGTTTGTACCATCTGCTATAAGTAAATTACCAGAGGTATTAGTACCCATCGTAATGTCATCACCCGATACTGTTAAATCACCGCCGATATTTACATCACCTGCAAAATGACCATCCTTAAACTTAAGTGATGACGTTCCCAAGTCAATATCATTAGTCGTTACTGGTGCAACAAGACCATTGGAAAAAGTAACTTGAGATGTGCCATCAGCAGTAAATGCCAAAGTATCTGCGGCACTAAAAAATAAACCACAGTTTGTATCGCCTGTATTTGTAATAGCAGGGGAACTAGCAGAGCCATCAGAAAACGATACAGGATTAGTAAATGCTGCACCTGTTGAATCAAGTTTGGTAGCAATAGCCGTAGCTATATTATCAAACTCTGTATTGATTTCTGTGCCTCTAACTATTTTATTAGAGTCACCAGAGGTCAAGCTGTCTTTTGCAGCAAAATTAACTGTCTTTGTATAATCTGTCATAGTATCCTTCCTAGTAATACTAGAATATCAATTCTCTGTATTGAAAATGAAGCACCTGATATATTCGCTTCAAGCCCAACTGTTACTACCTCACCACCACCCGTAGCATTTATCTTAGGTGTGTTAACCAATAAACTCGCAGTATACTCTGCTGTCCCACCATATTCACTGACTCCATACTCCGCAGCAGCCGATGAACCAATAGTAAAATTTTGGTTTTGATAAGCCTCGCTATAATCATAACCCCACTTAAACACTACGCCTGTAGATGCACCACCAATTATTGTAAGATTAAAGTTCTTTAAAAACTTCAAATTAGCTGGCTGACCAAAAGCAAGCGGATTACTAAAATACTGCAAGGTAAACGCTGCATTATTATCTTTAAACGTAGAATACTTGGCAATACCACCTAATCGACCAAATAATAAATCACCATTACGCTTTCTTGCATAACATAATGGATTAATACTAGACCAAGTAGTTACCCGAAATGTATTGTTAGGCAGTATCTTGCTTGTATCAAATACATATACTTTTTCTGTAGAAGGAAAGGTTAACAAGTAAAATGAGTTTTCAGGACTATAAACAGCTTTTATGTTACCTGTTTCACTTGCTATGTCACCAAGCAAATCATCTCGTACATTCTGACTAAGATCACCAATCTCTACAGACTCTTCCTGTATTGTCCTACCCAATGATCTAACACCTGAATCAGACAAAAACAGAAGATCACTACCAATTGACACTACAGAGTCTCTAGCAATACAGCCAATGCCAATAATAGTATCTTCCAGCGTCATAGTTGCCGGATTAGTAGGACCAGCGTAAACAAGTATTGTATTAGTACAGAATATAATTAAACGTCCATTATGAGCCGCTAGCGCAACTACATCATCTGCTCCTCCAGGTAATACAGTTGTTAGATCCAATGTTCCTGAACTACCACCTGTCCACTGATAGCCTGTCTGCAAATGACTAAAAAATATTGTATGTTTGTTACCTACAACATCTGCTGCCCATAACCGACCAAAAGCACTGATAACCTCATTAGCCTGTGGTGCTGTACCCGATGCAGAGCCAAAAGAACTAAATGCAGTCAAAGCATTAGATCCACCAGCATCTGTAAAAACTAAAGATTCATGCCCACTTTGAAACAAAAATGCATGGTTATTTAAGTTGGCAAACTTCCAATTATTTGCAGTTGGTGAATACCCACCAGGTGTAATCTCTGTTATTGTTGTTGTACCAGAAAATATCTTGTTATTCCCTGCCGATAAAATAGTAATATCACCACTCTGATCTATGTATTCAAAAATACTTTCAGTACCAATAGATGCGCCAAGATTTGTAGCATCAGACGTTAACAACTCATAACCATTCCTAGCACCAATACGACCAAAGGAATCAATAACACAGTTATCTGCAACCTTTGCAAATGATGGATCTAAGTCAATAGGTGAGTCCTGAGTATTTATCCCAGAAAAACCTGGAGCAGAGATCGTTACATTCTGTAGCTTCTGTGCCATTAAATAGTCCTAAAAACTAACTCTTCTGGATTCTTAGCCTGATCAAATGCCGCGGCATCCGATAAAGTAACATCTGCAAGTCTAAATAGTTCAGCAGCACTGGTCCCACCTGTCTCACCCCTTTCTCTAGCTGCAAGAGCATGGGCATACTCAATTACAGGTGCTGTAGGAACAAGGATTGTGTCAGAGTCACTCGATAAATCGACTGGTCTTTTAGCTACTGTAAAAATTAACGAATAAACACCATCAGGTGTGGGATGAACATCAACCTGTGTATTTACACCATCAAACCCGTTAAATGTAAAAAATGATGGAGACCCTTTAGATGATGTTGCAATATTTTTAAAATTCTTGAATTCGTAAGGTGTTTTGTAAGACAGTCTTTTATTTGACGTATCATTGATAACATCCAAAACAGTAGATCGATCAGTTGCACCTGTAAGAGTATATGTAAAATCATCATCGGCTGTATTGAATGTAATATCACTTCTCAATCCTGACCAATTTACAGCATTTTCAATATAACGCTTTGATTGATTAACTAACTCACCAATCAATGCAGAGTATGTATTCTGTGATACAGAAGTTACTTCTGACTCTCTTAATCTTCGTAAAACGGCATTAACTAACTGTAAATATGTCATCGTCTCAATCCTGTAAATAAACCTCTTGGCGTATACACAAATGGTAACATCTGTGTCGGTACAACATCTTGTATTGTTGATTTTGACATATAATCACCAAACAATGTTTCTGTTTGTAAGGGTTGTCCAAATAAACCTTGCTGTTGCCCTTGCTGCTGTCCCTGACCTTCTCCTTCACCATCGCCTTCACCAGAACCATCGCCTGATCCCGTGCCAGATCCTGTCCCCGTGCCACTACCTGTTCCTGTGCTTGTGCCTGTATCTGTGCCTTCTCCTAACCCCTGACCTTGTTCGCCACCTGCATCCTCTGTGCCTGAAGCCCCTTGACCATCAGTACCTTGACTATCAGTATCTTGACCATTAGTTTGACCACCATCAAGAGAAGAATCACCACCTGTTAATAAACCGCCACCATTGTCTCCTGACACATTATTATCAGGATCACCTTGGTTATTAGGATCGCCTTGGTTGTTTGGGTCACCCTCATTATTGGGGTCACCTTGGTTATTGCTTGGATCAGTGTCTAAGTTTGCACCATCCATGCTGCCATCATTGAATAATTCTGGAACTTCTCCAACTCTTGATGGATCATTTGGCGCAGCATCTGCATTATCTCCTACACCATCATTGTCCGAATCAACCTGTTCGTTTGGGTCATCAGGAAACGCATCGTTTCTATCTAAGACACCATCTTTATCCCTATCACCTACGAAGGGGTCTCGATCAAACAATGTTGGTACATTATTAGAATCATTTGGAAAATCATCACTATTATCACCTATACCATCATTATCTGTGTCAATAGTTTCATTTGAATCACTAGGAAACGCATCAGCATTGTTACCAACACCATCACCATCAGAATCTACTTGCTCAGATGGATCATTTGGAAATGCATCCTCTGAATCTATAATTCCATCATTATCCGTGTCTAACAAAACATCTAATGGATCTGCACCACTAGGATCATCTCCAAGAGTGTCAAGAAAAGTGTCAAGATTAAATTCATCTTCAGACCCCAAAGATGGATCAATCGCTGGATCTTCTTCGACATCTGGGTCTTTTGCATCACCTTCTCCTGCTACCCTTGAGTCCCCACCCTCAATTGCAGGATCTGGCATTCTCTTGGGATCTTGAATTACAACAACACTCTTATTTTCCCAATCAACTTCATAAATTAATCCAGTATCAGCAGACTTATCTAAATGCTCCACCCTATGAACGCCTGATTCTCCCCAAGTATCCAAATCACCTGTAACTACAACTATTTCAGCATCCAGAGCAGCATCGAGTGTCTCTCGTCTATCATCAACACGAAAATCGTTCTCGCCATCACCATCAATATCAAAATCCCTGCCTGGATAGGTTCCTCCTGTATCAACAGGCGTTCCTCCAATATCACTCCCTTGATTATCCGTTCCTTCATTTTGCCCTTGTTGATTAGTTGTATCACTGGTGCTGCGCGAAGGATCGTTAGGAAATGCATCCTGCGAATCTGGCACACCATCACCGTCACTATCTGCATTTTGACTTGTAGAGGGTGGTTGATTTTGATTTGTAGAGGGTGGCTCATAGTTGCTATTAGGAACTGTTCTAGGGCCATTCGGGGTTTGTATTATTACAGTTGGATCGGTGGTATTAGGCGAACCATTTGCGTTTTCAGCAGGTATACCCGTTGTGGCTTGAGTGCCACCAACACCACCTCCTGCATCAACCGTTTCTTCTTCTTGTTCAGGCAAAACAGGTTGATCTACTTGAGGCTCAAATGTAAACTCATTTGTTATCGGTGGCCCTGTATCAATTTGCCCTACTATGTCGTCAACATCAGCACTTTTACCATCCGGTGCTTTAGCAATAATTGGATTACCATCACTATCAAAAATAGTTATTACAGGTTCAATTGATTGTCCATCAGGATTTCGCTCAAATGCCGTTTTAAATCCTGACAATGCACCTACAATACCACCACCACTTATCTGGTCAGACGATAACCCAACCGAAGCTAATACCTGAGGAGGAATCATTCCTGATAAACTAGCAACGGCTGATGCCAATCCTAATATTCTCTGACCAAAACTCATCTCTGGAGCTTCTGGTACTTCAATCTTTAATAGAGAATAACTCCCAATAGGCGCATCACCACCCGTAATATCAACATATAATGTTTGGTCAATAACTTTGTCTTGAGTTATTTCACCTTTATGAGCCTTTTGTAATTGACTGTACTTTGATTCAGGCAGCTTCATGTAAAGCTGTGATTCATCATAATCAAACGGAAAGTCTTTGAGGTTAATACTTTCTTTTAATGTACGAGATAAAGGAATGCCTTTCTCATTCAGTTTATTGATAAAATCCTGATAATAAACGTCATGTTGTGTCCAATCCCTTTGCGCTGTTTCTATACCAGCTTCATTATCACGCCAATTAGCGGCTGCATTGGCAGCACCTCTAATGCTTTTACCTGTCATTAATGAGGCTTGAGTCTTTCCCTGCAAAGAACTGATATCATTACCAAATGGTGTTTGACCTTCTACCCTAGGCGCACCAGCTTCCTGCCAATCATCCCATATCTGATTTGCATCATTAAAACGCTGTTCAGTATCAGGGTCATTCATGTAGTTTTCAAACCACGCCCTCATACTGAAATCATCGCCTAAATCATAATCATCTAACGTGTAGTTACTATTACGATCTAGTAAATCTTGATCCCACTGAAATTCTTGAGTTGAATTACCTGTCATCATGCCACCAGATGTAATTGGCGCACCTTCAGGAACATTATCAGGGGTTGTATTTAAAGTTTGAAAGGTTGCAGGTGTTCTAGTGTTTGGTAAAGGTTCTGCTTGATTGGGTATTACAAAATCATCAGCAGACATATTACGGGGATCAGGTATTGGCTCCCATGCCTCTCTGAAACCAAGACCTGCACCAAATGGACTAACAGATAACTTAGCTCTGTAGAATGTACCAAACCGATCTACTACATCTCCAGGTTCATACGCATTAGCACGACTGTAGACAGTTGCATTGAATGGTACGGTATCCGTAGCTGCTGGTAATACACCATACAACTCTTTAGACAATAATCCCTTGACGGGTGTGAATGTATTAAGACTCATTAGCCTTTTGCCGTTGCATTAACAACCTCCATCACTGCCATCAATGTACTGGCTAAACTGCTTATCGCTACACCCATCCACTTTAACCATTTTTGCACCTGATGCCAAACATCCTGCTCTTTCTGCTTCAAAGCTCTAGCTTCTGCTGCCCTTACTTTCTTACATTGAGCCTGAAACTTTAACCAATCATCGTAGAGTCCTGCCCTACCACTATAAATCATCCACTCCCGAATCCACTCTTCCTGCTTGCGGAGCTTCTCTAACTCAAAAAAGTTTTGTAATTCACTTTTCTTTTTGCTTCTTTTATTACTGCGTCTTGCAATAATACTCTTACAGTTAAAGTAAGTGGCACAGCTATCACTTACATCATAAAACTCTTTACCACTCTGCAAGGCAGTCTTAATGGTAGCAAATGCTTTATTAGCCTGTTGTATTTCTTCAAGCACACTATCGTCTACTCATAAATGCTGTAGCACCAAAATACGCGGCTACAATCGATGCTTGTGCTATGTAAAATAAACCAAGAAGATCAGACAATGCCTCTACCCTTTTATCGGGCATCATAGGTAACATCAAGAAAATAGAAAATATAATCATAGATAACATAGCTATCCATGCCATCTGCTTCTGAGAGTCTGCCTTTTCTTCTCGCAACTCTAGCTCAGTCATTTCCTGATGCCGACTTATCTCATCATCTGTTACAGTACCATCACCATCTAAATCATACTTTTCATACTTGGACTTTCTCTGTAATTTTTTATTTGCCATAGTATTCAACCGCCAAACCTTCTTTTAAAAGCATCTTGCAAATATTTACACCATCACTACTCCTAAATGGTGTTGCCAATATCCGACCATACTTACCCTTGCCATGAGATAAAATCTCTAACGTGTCCTCACACAACTCCTTAACTCTTTCTTTGGCAATCAGACCTCGTTTTTTCTCTTCTAAGTCCCTTGTTCTTGTTTCTGGGGTGTTTATACCATATAGCCTCAATCGTTGATTAGAGAGCGTAATACCGAACCCCAGATCAATGTCTACATCAATTGTGTCTCCATCAACAACTTTTAAGAGCTTGCACTTGTAATAATAAGGCTTCATAACTTCTGTGTCTTAAACTTCCAGTCAATACACGTTGTACTTACAACATACTCTTCTTTTTCTGCCCACTCTCGTCCGTTTTCTTTTTCCGTCTTTGTCAGATAATTTATACAATCAATGTGATTGTCAAACGTGCCAGCATATATGGTTGTCTTACACACTGTTTTAGTATCATCCATCATGCAAATCAACAAAACAGCACTAAATAACTCAATCATTTGTTTAATTCAGCACTAATATTTATGTACGCCTCATTCTTATCTGGTGTTGACTTATCATCTGCAATATACCGACCCTTCTTATCCCTAGCCCGTACCTGCTTAAACTCCCTGTTAAAAAACAATTTTAAATGTTGATCATATAACCACTTAATCATTTTTCTCTTGACACTCCTTGAACCTTTTCAACACTTCTCATTGCACCGAGGCCCAACATTCCCATCAACACAGGCATCATAGTACTTGTATCAATCAAAGGAATTGTAACTTGTGATTCTGCTAACGCTAAACCAAAATTAGCCATTGGTATTACAATAAAGTTGCTTGCCATCCCTAGAACACAAACCCATCCCACAGCAGGTCTCCATCCAGCAACAAACATAGACTTGGAAGCTGCTTCTACCTTATTGACTTCCAACTGACCTTTTGCCAATTCCTGCGCGTGACGTTCTGCCATCGTGCTTATCTCATGGGCCAAAGCATTCTTCGTATCTTTATCTTCAATAAACTTATCTAACAATCCTGCGACTGGTCCAATCAATGCCTGAAGCATAAATCCTCCAAAATAAAAAAGGCAATGGGGAAACCCACTGCCTTTCTCATAGTGCGTAAAATGTTCATCTTAATCCTTAAATAGAGGCTACAAGCCCCTAAAATTAGAGGACTAAAACAAAGCCAGTTTCAGAACGCAATGGCTCAATTCCAAACAGACGATCTGCTGTGAGGAGTGTTGCCAGATACTCTTGTTTGTACTGAGTCTGTGATCTGACACCAAGCTGCTCCACCAATACCATAGTATCAGTATGAGCAAGGATAGCTGCCTTCACATCAACAGAACTTGCTGAGTTATCACTTGCAGTTTCTACAGTCTGACAATTGTTTGAAACAAATACATCAATACCATAAAGGTTACCAATCTGACCATTTTGCACCGTCTGACCTCCAACAAAGTCAGATGAGGTATAACGATCAATACCCATGATAGAGTTTCTTGCTGAAGGGGGTACAACAAGGAAACGGCCGTCCATAGGCGTACTTGCTTCATCCATCTTCTGAATCAACTCCCTGAATCCAGCATCAGTAAATACATCTGTACCACCAATTACTGTATCTGCACCATATGCAGTGAGACCATTAGAAGCATCAATAAAGAATGAATTGCTGTGAATGTAGTCGGTTGCACTTGCATTACCCTGGTCACCAAAGTTCTGTGCCAGATCATGAAGTGCAGTGTCTACCTGCAAGGCCAATGCATAACCTGCATCATCAGTGTAGAACTGACGCAAGCTACCAAGTGCCTGAACCTCGACAATATCATCAATCAAACGGGAATATTCGAAATGCTGATTGATTGCTACCTGTACTTCAGTAGACGTACCATGAAGAATATTGACCAAAGCACCCTCAGTCTTCTGACTTGCTGCGCCACGATCAGGTGATGGGATATGTATTACATCTCCCTTTTGTCCTTCCATTGACATCTTTTTTACAAGGTTTGCCAATACAAGGTTTTTCTCATAAGCAGCTACAATTTCATCCGACCAAATCTCAGGGATAAATGTTGCTGCCTCTGTAGCACTGATTGCCTTTGCAGCAGTGCCAAACGAGCCACTTGTAGAAGTGACATATGATGGTTGTGTTGCCATGATATTACTCCATTATCTTTTAACGCGACCTTCTGCATAAGCCTGCAATATTTCATCATTCAAAGCATTATACATTTTTCGGTTATTCGCTCTCATATCATCAAGTTTGAGTTTATGGAAAGTTTGTTTAGAACTTGGCGTAGTCGAACCACGAGTGTTACCTGTTGATGCTGCCTTTACCTGCTGTTTTCTGCCATTAGTGACTGTTTGCGCCACAGACTGCTGACGCTCCTTCCACAATGACATTAACTCAGAGGCTCTCTCATAGTCGTAGTTCTGATCCGCGTTTCTAAAATCCCTTTGCCGTACTGGTGAAGCAGCAATCCATTCCTGGAATCTAGGATCAGCAACAATGTCTTTGGTATCTGGGTGCGTCTGCATTAACTGCTGATGCGCCTGTTGATGCCTCAAACTCTGCTGCGTCTTCTCTGCTTCAACAACTTTTGGATGCCTATCAATTAATTGCTCTACTGCCTTTTCAGGATCAGCAAAGAAATCAATCTCCTGCTTAGGCTCTTCCGTTTTGACCTCTGCCGTCTGGTTTTGAATGTATGAGTCTACAACTTTCTTTAACTCACCGTACTCTGCACCCTGTTTACCAAATGCTCTCTCAACATCTTGGTGCATCGCTATCAGTTCAGCCGTAGATTTATCCCTGTATTTTGCAGGGATCTCCGGCTCTTGCTCCTCAACAATCAATTCCTGTTGCTCCATTTCCTCAACAGGTGCTGCCTCTGGCGTGTCAACAAGTTTTGTACCCATTTTTACTCCGTCTTAAAAAAGATTATGGATGTGGGTTATCAGGGCTTCGTAAAGTTATCCTGTCTTTCGCTCTTCTGCTATTTTCACTTGCCTCCACTTTGCCCAGTTCTTCGTGGCCTTGGGGAAGTCACCGGAGATTGGGTCAAGCGAAAAGTTTATGCTGCTTATAATCCTAAATGCTTGATTGGTACATTCTGGACAATTAACCTGATGAATAGAGTTATCCACAAGTCTTTCCACAATATGACCTTTCTCACACTTAAAATCATATAACGGCATATTAATACTCAAGAAAATTGAACGAATTATCTTCCTGAGGTGTCTCAAGATTACCTTCTATACCAAGAATCTCTGTTATTTTAGCAACTTTTCCTTTCCTAAAACAAAGATCATCTTGACTGTGAATCGCCTCGATATTGTTTAAAAACCTCTGCTCTTGTACTAACTTTTGCTTGAGAACCTTCCAGCCCTCACTCAAAAACATAGTACGCAAAGCATCGCGTTCTTTTTCAATTCTCAATGACTCTTCTGTAACCATCTGTTTACCCTTTCGGACAGATGTTGCATTTTAACATCAAGAAAGTATCGTAAGTCAATACCTTTACTTATAGCTTTTACGTTTTTTCTTTTTCTTTCCTGTCATGTATCCAGGCATAACTCCTCCTATTTGCGTCTTCGCTTTCTATGCAATTTGATATTATCTTTCTTTTTGATACGTTTACTTGGCCTAGCCATATTATCACCACTTTGTTTTATGAGACCAATATCTGGCACTAAAGAAATCAGGTTTAGGATCTTGTGCATTATGCCGAGCATAATACGATTTTCTACGTGCTTTATCTTTCTCACTTTTGGGGTTTTTACCAGCACCCGTCACACCTTGCTGACCAAACCTAATTAACTTTATCTCATGCCCACGCTCTGCCAAGACAACATGTGACTTCGTAGAATGCTTGGGTGTCCTCTTAGGTTTATTAGTACCTGACAACCCATGCTTCTTTAACAATGCTTTCTTTCTATCTGCGTGAGCCACATCAAGCCTTTCGTGTTTTTGTTTTCTTGGTCTTTGTTTTTGCTATAAGATCAGAGTCTGCTTTTCTAGCACCACCCTTACCTGTTGCAAAACTTTTAACCCGACCAGCAGCCCATTGATGCGCTGAAACTCCAGGTCTGGAACCTGAACTGTAGTATGCTCCTAAACCTCTCTGATAAACCTTTGCAAGTGTTGCCTTAGAAAAACGACTCGACTTGGCATATTTTTCAAGCACTTCTTCTTTTCCGCTTTTTTTTGGCACTTGCTACCCTCTGCTTGCTTATTTCATCCATTTCTTTCTTGGTTAATGTTCCTTCCTTATATTTTTTTCTGGTTCTTTTTATCTCATCCTCAGTCTTTTTTTTATTCTTCGAACCCCTAACATATTTTTTGGGAACACCACGTTTGGTTTTAGGAACCTTGGCAAACTTTCTCACTTGCGCTTCCTTGCCTTCTTTTTTGCAGCCTCAGAAAGATCCTTGAAGTGAAATAACTTCTTACTATTCTTACCATGCTTCTTACCAGAATGAGTATCACCATTTGGCATCTTATGCGTACCACCCATATGGCGAGTACCGTCTTTAAAATAATGTGCTACACCTTTCATAATTACCTCATTTGAGTGACGTTGCGTTGCGCTGCAGCTTGTTGAGCTTCTCGTCTTTCAGCAAGAATGCGAGCCTCTTCTGCCTGAGCTTCTTTAACCGCAATCTCTCGCTCCTTAGTGAGTTCCTTTGAGATTTTAATCCTACGCTCAAACTCTTTGTCATCTTCTGTCCCTACTTTAAGATTAGCTGTTACTGCCTTGATCCTGTCAATCTCTAACTCTTCAGGCAACTGACCTGTCTCTGCTGCAAGTTTTCTTGCCCTAGCCTGTGCTTCAACTGCCTGACCATTCAGCGCATTGGTCTGTGCGTTCTGGAAACCAAGTTGACTCTGAGCCGTAAGCTGTTGTAACTGGACTGCCTGTGGATTAGGTTGTGCAGCCTGTCGCATAGAAGCAATCAACTGCTCTCTGTTACTCAAAGACATATTATCAATAATGGCTTCAATCAACTGCTGTTTGACAGGTGAATCCTGCATAGTCTGTAACAATTGGGTCAATTGAGCTATCTCATACTCCCTAGCCACAACACCCAATGAAGTTGTCGCAACAAACTTATAATCACTAACAGGATACAACTCAGGCTCAAACTGCATATAACGATGAGCGGTTTTAGTTACAAAGGGAATCAAAAAGGCTTCTTGAAAGTTTATCAGAGTACGTTTATGCCGCTTAATGACCGTACCCAAACCCATACTGAAACCAGCAGCAGAGCGTGTATCAGTCCCTGCCATCCTGTCCGTAGGATCAATAGCACCTGTCGAAGTCTGAACCATCTGCTGTAATGCAGCAGCCTGATTAAATGTAATCTGACTTACCTGACCAAAATTGAAAGGCTGTAAAGACTCAGCAGGATTACCATTCGTCCTGATCGTACCTCCAGGTCTTACATGTAATTGCTGTCCTCTTGGAACCCTAGATGCATCCATTGCTAACATAGGGTGTATAGTCAGGGCTAATGCATCGATTCTAGCCCGTATTTCAGCGTCTAACGCCTTTTGTGAGTTATAGGCCTTCTCACATATGCCCCTGCCCCAGAAACGGCTAGGAACGATGTCAAATGGAAAGGCAACAACAGGGCGATCCTGCATCATGTAAGGATTCTCTTCTGCTTT
>TARA_R100001440_G_scaffold14959_3_pt1 | contig 20426 bp, 15 predicted proteins | sample TARA_R100001440 | Tara Oceans TARA_R100001440 (sample SAMEA2622112) | marine metagenome | biome: marine biome (ENVO:00000447); feature: surface water layer (ENVO:00002042); material: "saline water (ENVO:00002010), including plankton (ENVO:xxxxxxxx)" | depth 5 m
AACGGCGACGAAATGGCCTACGAGTCGCGCCTGACTGGATCGCTCAACCAGCCACGTTGGTACGGTTCGGGCGTTGCGATGCCTGACAACAGCGTGATGGTGTTCTCTGGTGGCACACGCGATGGTGTGGTAGCTACAGGGCTGGAAGGCGCAATCATCCAGTCCGAACGTTTTGATCTTGAAACCGAAACATGGAAACCAATGGCCTCAGCGCACCGTGAGCGCACCTACCACAACACCGCCGTGCTGATGACGGATGGACGGGTTCTGGTGGGCGGTCACTCCCCTATCAACACCGCGTATCTGTCATTCATCAATCTGGATGAGCTGGGATTTGCGGACTATGCCGGGCGCGACCCGTCGTTCGAAATCTACACGCCACCCTACGCTACCCGGGATGATCGTCCGATGATCGAACAGGCGCCTGTCGCACTGCTTACTAATGGTGGTGAATTCGATATCCGCACAGACCGGTCAGACATTGACCAGGTCATGCTTGTCCGTCGCAAGGCGACTACTCACCTGGTTGACGGCGATCAGCGCTCAGTGGTGTTGCCCATCATAGACCGCAGAAACGACAAGGTAACAGTCAAAATGACCGCTAACCGTGCGGTTCTTCCGGCCGGCCAATACATGCTGTTTGTCAGCTACAAGGCAGATGACGGCATGCGGGTACCTTCGGAATCCACGCCGGTAAGCGTGCTCGCCGACCCCGGCAATCCGCAGGGCCCACTCGCCCAGCAGCTCGACCCGGCGCCCCAGGAAGACGACAGCGATAGCAATGGAGGCCTGCTCGGTGGGCTGCTCAACAGCGGCAACAATGGCGGTTCGCTGCTGGATCCGATTTTCGATCTGAGCTCGGGCGGCATTAGCGCCGTACCCACCCTTGGCCAGCTTCGGGATGGCACGCCGCAGCTTCTGACCGAAGCCGGCGTTGCGATCGAAGGCGGTGCCTCGGTGCTTAAGCAAACCGTGGACGGCGCACCCGTTGCACTGCAAGGCCTGGTGATTGACTTTACCAATCTTGTGGGCAATCCATGATGAGCCACTCCAATCGCAGCCTGCCCCTTCGGGGGCGGCTTTTATTTGCTTTCATCGCCGCTAACCTGCTTTGGGGTACGCCCGCCCATGGCCACGGCGGTGGCTCGGATGAAGAGAGCGGCAGCGTACATGCCGTGCTTGATCCTCTACCGCCGGAATTGTCATCACTGCGGGTGCAGCTGCGCAAGACCCTGGCACCCCAGCTATTGGTGGCCAATCCTACGAGCAAACCGCTAACCATCGAAGACGAAGCAGGCCGCCCCTTCCTGCGCATCGGACCGGGAAATACCGAAGGAGATCTCGGCACAGCCGCATTTCACCGCACCAATACCATCATGGCGCCCGGCGCAATTTCAGCCGACGCTTCCGGCACGCCACGCTGGTCAGTCGTCGAGGCGACGCCGAATTGGGGCTGGTTCGATTTGCGACTGCGTACAGACGCGATCGATATACCCCATCAGGTCGTCGACAAAGGTGAACATGCGTTCGTAGGCCAATGGTCGGTTCCGGTAAGACTGGGGGATACTGAAAGCGTGATTTCCGGACGCTTCGAGTACCAACCCACCGCAAGCGGAATCGTTCAGGCGAAGGTATCGGATGTCGGGGCATTGAAAGGTCAGGCGTTGGTACGTGCCATGCCGGGCAGTTCCCGTCCGGGGCTTTTCCTGTCCTACCGGGGCGAATCGCCGTTGACGCTGATGGGAGAGCAAGACGAACCATTCCTGCGTTTTTCTCAGGATGGCGTTGAAGCCAATCGTCACAGCTCGACCTGGGCCAGGGTTGCACCTGCCGGCACGCCGTCGTTCGTTGACAGTGGGGATAATACCGAGGCGAAATGGGCCCAAGTATCAGGCGGGCCCAGCTACGGCTGGATCGAGCCGCGAGCAGCCTATGCCGGTAAAGTTGAGAATCCAGCCAAGTCCGGCATCGTCAAGCGCTGGCAGATACCGATACTCATCGGCGACAGCAGTAGTCATATACAGGGTGTATCCGAATGGTTCCCCATCGAGCCGGTTGCCGGCGAGTGATAACGGTGAAGATCCCGGGCAAGTGCCAGCCCGCCCGGGTTCTTGATGTTCCGGGTCAATTCGGCTTTATTCTGATCCATTCGAAACGATAGAACCCAACCGCCCCCCAATACATTCGAAAAATCACGTTCTCTCTACGCACCCCAGTTAGAGCTCTGGAATTTTCTGAATCAAAAAAGCATAGTGACTCAAACCGTCTGAGCTTTGGTCGGTCATCACCCTTTATTTATACGGCCCAAATTTTATTGGACGCCGTACCGTATCTGGAGCACGCCATGGCGCTTTCGCCCTTCCACCTCGCCATTCCTGTCTACGATTTGCCAGCAGCCCGATTTTTCTATGGCGACACCTTTGGCCTGACGGAAGGTCGCTCCAGCGATCATTGGGTTGATTTCGATTTCTTCGGCCATCAGCTGGTGATCCACGAGCATCCCAGAACACCCTCACAGGAAAACGCCCATACCAACGCCGTAGATGGCCACGATGTGCCAGTGCCTCACTTCGGCGTCGTTCTCGAATGGAAACAATGGGAGGCGCTGGCAGAGCGACTGCGCAATCGCGACACGTCATTCGTGATCGAGCCGTACATTCGCTTCAAAGACGAGCCGGGGGAACAGGCGACAATGTTTTTACTCGATCCTTGCGGTAATGCGTTGGAGTTCAAGGCATTCAAGGACATGGGTCAGTTGTTTGCCAAATAAGCCGGTGTGATATCGAAAATTCAGATAACTGTAGCCAGATCAACCGCCAATATCGCGCCCTTACCTCTATCCTGTGATACCAACCCACTTCGACACAACGGACCTTTCCTTATATGGACGATACGAACTTTTCGCCCGGGCGCTTTGCAGCGCTTCTTTTCGATATGGACGGTACGGTCCTGAGTTCTCTCGCCTCAGCTGAGCGCATCTGGGCCGAATGGGCGCGAGAACATGATATTGACGTAGAGAAATTTCTGCCAACCATCCACGGGGTTCAGGCAGTAGAAACAATTCGCCGCCAGGCACTTCCCGGCGTCGACCCCAAAGTAGAGGCTGCACGCATCACACGCGCTGAAATCGACAATGTACAAGGAACAGAAGCGATTGCCGGTGCAGCAGCGTTGCTCAGAGATCTGCCAATTGATCGCTGGGCTGTCGTCACCTCGGCACCACGGGCACTGGCAGAACGACGCATGGCCGCGGCCGGCTTGTCGTTACCTTCAGTGATGGTGACCGCCGAAGACGTGGAGCGCAGTAAACCGGCGCCCGACGGCTACCTGTTGGCGGCCAAGCTACTGCAAGTCAACATCGGGGATTGTCTGGTATTCGAGGATGCGCCTGCGGGTATCGAAGCAGGCGTCACGGCGGGTGCAAGCGTCATCGTCGTTGCTGCGCTGCAATCCGAGCCACCGAAGACCAGGCACACCACTATAGACAGTTATCAGGCACTTCGTGTCGCTCCGGGGAATGGTGGGGTAACAGTGCAGTTGGTGGGAGCAGATTAATGGGAGATTTACTTGCTTCGCACGCCTTGCCAAGGGTCCAAAGAAGGTAGTTATGCAGGAAATGGTGTTATCGATTCGTGTCTACTGCACCGGGGTAAGTCCACAGCCGTTTTAAAACCGTCCGTGGAAACGGGGTAGAACCCCTGACCCACCGATGGAACGACCGGTCAGGCCATGGCCTAAAGCCACGTAAGAGAGCCCCTATATGTGTTTGCTGTAAGTGCCTGACAGCTCCGCGAGACTGACGAAGCAGGCGTTCTCGCTCATGGATTTAGGTTGGCCGCTGGCGCGGCCAAAAAATGACTAATGCCTATTGACTCCGAGAAGGCTCATATGTGTTATGTGAATTTCAGCGAAAGCCAAACACTGTTCGGCTCTCGTCTGGAATATAGTGATTTACTAATAAACGCATTGGATCATGTTCATGTCGATAAGTTCCATGCTGCCCAATCTTGAAATCTTCTATTAAATCCGGCTCTTGCGACCTATAAAACAGGTAATCTTTAGAGTAAACCTGGACCGATTCATTAATTTTTCTGACAATTTCAGGCTGCAAGTGCGCGCCGATAACTGTTGGTGTTGATCGATACGCCATAGGTGAGCACCACACAACTGCTACTTGAGGAGTCACAGGTATGACCACCCTCAGTCCATGAAGCCGCTCTGTCGTAGCATTTACGCTGGAATAGAAACCATCACCGAAGATAAATTCAGAATCATGGGAGTACAGTATCGAAAATTTACCAACGCCCCTAGAGCCATCAACAAGCATTCTGTATTTTTGATGAATATTGGCGGCTATGAGCCTTTTATCTTCCGACTTATCCAGTTCGCCACGGAATGACTCAACAAACGAACTCTGTGCGCTCCTATATCTGGGCGACCTTATAATCAGAGAAATAATAATCTCTCGCAATAAATCTAGATTTTGGCATTCTTGATCCTCTAAAACTTGCCCGGTACTAGAGGATGATAGTTTTTCGCCCAAAGATTCTAGCCAGCCAACAATTTTTGGCATGTTGTGATCGGGGTTGTCGAAGAAACCCTCGAATGTTGATTCCCAAGGGCTTTCCCCGTCAAACAAAATATTGTGCCCGTCAGAGATCTGACCAAACTCTTTCGGTTTAGAGCGGATTATTTTGCTATTAGAGTCTTTTCGGTAAACCAATCCCTTCTCATTTTTCCAGTATTTTGAAAGCCCCTTCGGCCACCAATGGTGCTTTTCCCCTTTCACAAGCTTTCTCATTTACCACAACATCCTTGCTTCTCACTCCAGACACATAACAGTGGTTAGATAGCACGCTTCGTTATTGCACAAACGTGACCGCTTCATGATTACGCACAATCATCGAACGCGTTACCTACCTCTAGATTTATAAAACAGTAGCTTAGCTGAGCGCTCTACCCTCCGCCATGTAATCATTTGACTTCTATGATTCGCTCACTCAATCGTACTGTACAAATTTGAAAAGGACCCTCCACGCTTGGCTATTTTTCTCCACCCCTGTGGCGTTGGTTCTGTCCTATATATAGTCCAGGGTTGGAAATATGGTGGGTGATCCAGGATGTCTCCCGTTACGGGTTTTGATCGCGGAGGGTTCCGGGCTGAAGCGCAGGGCGTGATAGTGGCTCTCGGCCGTTTCTGGCTGAATTCAGGCAATAAAAAACCCGACACTAAGGTCGGGTTCTTTTATTGGCGGAGAGGGAGGGATTATTCGCAGCAAAGCTGCTCACCCCTTCGGGGCCGTCGTCGCTTTGCTCCGACGTTCCTGCGCAGGCGTTGCCTGCTCCGGTCGAACCACGAGGGTTCTTCTACCCTGCCCAATCGGCCAATAAAAAACCCGACACTAAGGTCGGGTTCTTTTATTGGCGGAGAGGGAGGGATTCGAACCCTCGAAACGCTATTAACGTTTACACACTTTCCAGGCGTGCGCCTTCAGCCACTCGGCCACCTCTCCAATAACTGTGTCTGATTTTTTCCGCGCGGTGTATCGGTTCAAGCCCGAGTACACACTTTCCAGACGTGCGCGTTATTCGCTGCTTTGGCAGCTCACCCCTTCGGGGCCGTCGTCGCTTCGCTCTGACGTTCAGTCGGTCGTTCCGACCTTGGTGTCAGCCACTCGGCCACCTCTCCAATAACTGTGTCTGATTTCTGCCGCGCGGTGTATCGACTCAAGCTCGAGTACACACTTTCCAGACGTGCGCGTTATTCGCTGCTTTGCAGCTCACCCCTTCGGGGCCGTCGTCGCTTCGCTCTGACGTTCAGTCGGTCGTTCCGACCTTGGTGTCAGCCACTCGGCCACCTCTCCAATAAACTGTTTCAAACTGGCGTGCCAATCTGAGGGCGCAAACTCTAATGGTTTTCGGTATTTTTGGCAACTCAAAATCCGCAATTTACTGAAGAATCAGTAGCCAGCGTTTCCCTGGCTACTTTTTGCGGTAGATGATGCCCGGGTTGCACTGGACCATTTCGTATAGATCCGGCAGACCGTTAAGTGATTCCGAAGCGCCCAGAATAAGATAACCACCTGGATTCAGGGTGGCGTGGATGCGGGTCAGGATGTCGCGTTTGAGATCGGCAGAAAAGTAGATCAATACGTTCCGGCAGAACACCAAATCGAACTTGCCGAGCATGTACCGCTCAAGCAGGTTGAGTTCCTTGAATTCCACCATGTTGCGTATTGCCGGCTTGATTTGCCAACCGCCGGACGGCAGCGTTGCAAAAAAGCTTTTCTGACGCTCGGGCGAGAGCCCCCTGCCGATCGCCAACATTTCATATTCACCTTTGCGAGCAACATCCAGCACGCTGCGCGAGATATCCGTGGCGGTTATTTTGGCGTCGCCCTTTAGCTTGCCGGGCTTGGTGCGGCGGAACTCATCGATGGCCATACCAATCGAGTAAGGTTCCTGCCCTGTGGAGCAGGCAGCAGACCAGATTCGCAAACCTTGCGACGTTTTGCGCTCAGCGAACTCAGGCAGCAATTTGTCGCTGAGAATCCGGAAAGGATGGGTATCCCGGAACCAGAGCGTCTCGTTGGTCGTCATGGCATCAATGACAACTTCCTTGAGCGGACTACGTCCCGGGCGCTGCAGGTTTTTGACCAGATCGCCCAGGGTGTCGTGACCGTTGTCTTCAAGGATCTTTCTTAGACGACTCTTGACCAGATACTGTTTGTTTTCACCTAACAGAATGCCGCAAGCATCCTGCAGGAACGTTTTGAAGGCCTCATATTCCTGGGGAGTAATTTCAGCTTTCATTGGATCTCAGTTGTGGTGAAGACGTTCAAAGTATACGGCACGCGGTTCAGGCGGATCGCTGGTCGATGATTTCCATAATCCGTTCAGCCAGTTCATCGGGGCTGAATTTCGCCATGAAGTCGTCTGCCCCTACTTTCTGGACCATTGCCTTGTTAAACACACCGCTCAGTGACGTGTGAAGCAGGATATACAGCGACTTGAGATTCGCCACTTCCTTGCAACGGGTGACCAGCGTGTAGCCGTCCATTTCAGGCATTTCGACATCCGATATCATCATCGCGAGATGATCGGAAATATCCGAGCCATCTGCAACTAGCTCTTTGACGTAGTCCAGTGCCTGCTTGCCGTCATTACGCAACACAACATCAAAACCGATTGCCCGAAGGCAACGTTCCACCTGGCGTCTTGCGACAGATGAATCATCAACCACGAGGATCGGGCGGCTGACACTACGATCGGTTGCGGCGCCTCGAGTGACGAGCTCTTCGCCCACGTCTTCACGCAACGGCGACACTTCGGAGAGAATCTTCTCTACATCGATAATTTCGATCAGTTGTTCTTCGATACGTGCAACGGCAGTGAGGTATACGTCTTTACCTGCGCCTTTGGGCGGCGGACTGACATCTTCCCAGTTGAGGTTCACAATTCTGTCTACGCCGGCCACAAGAAAACCCTGCGTGCGGCGGTTGTATTCGGTAATGATGATAAAGCTGTCGGCAATCTGCTCAGCCGGGATGGCGCGCATGCCGATAGAGAGCCCAAGATCAATAATAGGCAAGGTTTCGCCTCGAATATGGGCCACCCCCCTAACTACCGCGTTGCTCTTTGGCAGTGATGACAATTTCGGGCACTGGAGGACTTCCTTTACCTTGAAAACGTTGATGCCGTATACCTGTCGCCCCATGAGGCGAAACAGCAACAACTCGAGGCGATTCTGCCCCACCAGTTGCGTGCGTTGGTTAACACTGTCTAGAACACCGGCCATAACGTGGCTACCTGTTTGTTTCTGTCTCAATGGCGCTTGCGACCCTCGACACGACAATCTGTGAGAAGTCCGATGGGTTGCCAGCACTGTCTGTTTACCTCGGATATCGCCTTTGCCTGGCGCCTTAAAATGTCCGGCACAGATATTGCGAGGTGACTACTCATTACTATCGGCAATCACGGGGAGATCTTTAGCGCTCCCATCCCGGTAATCGCCCAAAAAAGCGATGAATCTACTCGCAAGCATAGGACATACTTCGCAAAATGCGCATCATCATTTTACGACTGTTTACCTGTATCGCCCTGCTGTGCGCCAGCCTGTCGTCGGCAATGGCTGTCGAAAAAACGACGCCGGACGTCATCCAGAAAGCAGCGCGTCAATTCCTTGACCGATTTACTGAAGACGCCCGTGCAAAAGGTCAGACGGTGACCTACACCCTGGGCACACTGGATTCACGCATTCGCCTTGCGCCCTGCCCGTCTGGCCCTGACATTTCGTTTTCCAGCGACCCGATGCGCTCAACTCAGCCAACGCTGGAGGTGCAATGCAATGACAAGCGTCCATGGCGCCTCTTTCTGTCAGCAACTGTCAGCATACAGGGCGACGGCCTGATTGCCGCGCGCACGCTGACCCGCGGCGCACGCGTGACTGCAGACATGATCGAGGCCAAGCCGATTGTGCTCAACGATGTGCGCCGTGGCCCGATCACTGACCCGCAGACCCTTATTGGCATGGAAGTTCGGCGTTCCGTCAATGCCGGCACTGTATTTACAGCCGATATTGTGACCGAGCCGGATGCGGTCACCCGCGGCGATCATGTTATCATCGTGGCGCGCTCAGGCCCGGTTGAAGTGGAATCCCGGGGTAAAGCGCTGGCAAACGCGCATGTGGGCGAACAGGTTATGGTTGAGAATCTGCATTCATCCAGAACGCTCAGGGCCACTGTCACCGGCCCCGGTCGCGTCGAAGTGCTGATGTAGGCAATTCAGCAACAACTTGCCGATAAACGGCATAACATTGCCGCTTTGGAAATTTTTGAAAATTTATATTAAAGATTGTTGGGGCTCGGCCGATACGAAGATTAATCGGTTTACTACCCAGTAACTCATTAATCACTGCAGGTATCATTATGACAGTTGACTTTAATGGAATTGGCCAAGGCCAGGTCAACTCCAAAACCAGTGCAAACACAGGTAAAGCGGCTACTCCAGCCCCTGAAGCCCCGCAAGAACAAGCAAAGGCTCAGGCAACACGCTCGGACAGCGTCAGCCTGAGCAGCCAGGCGCGTGACCTCAAAAAACTCGAGGAACGCCTGGACAGCTACCCCGAAGTGGATGACGCCCGGGTTGAGCAAATCAAGGCCGCGCTTGCGGACGGTAGCTATAAGATTGATGCGGAACAACTGGCCCAGAAAATGCTAGATATGGATAACAGCATTTTCGGGTGAGTAAGTTATGGCCGCAATTAATGAATTAAAAGTACTGCTCCAGAAAGACATCCAGCAGCTCCGGCACCTTACCGGGCTGCTGGATAAAGAAAGACAATCCCTCAAGTCTTCCGATATGCCAGCCCTCCAGGCGCTCACTCAGGAAAAGAACCAGATCCTGAATGACGTTCGCGAACGGGCGAAACGCAAAATCCACCTGCTTGTCGATATGGGCTATAACCCCAAAATGGGCGAGCCTTCGCGCTTTATCCGCAGCGCCGGCCTTACCGAACTGAATGAACTGTGGGTGTCCGCAGCGGGCCAACTCAAGTCGTGTCAGGAACAAAATGCGGTAAACGGCAGGATTGTCGGTAACCTTCAGCTACGCCTGGGCAGGCTGACCGAGATATTCAGAGGTTGTGCTGATCAGGCCAAACTCTACGGTGCCAGCGGTCAATCGACTGCAATGAGCCACAAGACCGTACTTGCGAGCGCCTGACGCTTTTCCGGGGCTGGACAACACAGCTCAGTCCCGGCTTACATCACACTTCCCTTCTTGTTTCAGTTTCAAATTCGTTGCGCAGCGGCCTTTCGCTTAAGGACGGGCGTAGATGGTCATGCTGGACGACGGATCGAAACGGATATTGTGAAGACTCACATTACCCATCGACGGCCCTTCACTGCCACTGACGCGGATGTTATCCATCTGAACAAGTTCAATGCGATCCGGCAGGGCCAACTTTAGCCCACCATCGGCGAGTAGTTCGTACCGGGGCGTGTCTGCGCTGTAGTGAACACCGGTGATCGTAAGCTCCGAATCAAGAAAGTTCAGGATCGGCACAAAGGTGTTGGCCACCAGCTTGAGGTTCTCGATTGCATCGACAGCCGCATCGTTGCCGGCTTTGGCTTCACCAGGCATCTGACGAACACGCTCTATGCGATCAATCAGTGAATCGGACCCCTGACCTGCAACCCCCGCCATATCGTCATCACTTAAAGGCGACATACCACCGTTTTCTGCAAACAGCTGCCCTGTCTCAGGCTTTGCCAGTACCGGCGTGGCTACAGTGGCTGCAAGCGATACCACAGGCTGCAGAGGCATAGCGAACATTGCGACCAGCGCTGCCGTGTTTCGATACCGGCTTTGATGCTTGAGGACACGCTGAAGGTCACGCTCTGTAAGCCAACCTGCCGCTATCAGGACCTCACCCAGCATGGCGCCAGAGGCACGTTGCTGAGCGAGTGCATCTTGCAGCACCGCTTCAGAGATATAGCCACGATTAACCAGTAAACGCCCCAGCCGGGATTTTTCTTGTTTACCCTGATTTATTTTCACTTTTTTCCTCCAAGGTCGCTTGCATAGAGCTTCCCCAAGCATGGGTCCAACTAACCGGTCTGTACAGAAACTGATCGAGTCGTTCGGTAACACCCGGTGAGGTAACGCAAGCAGCCTGTAGCGCTGACAACAATTGGCGTGCTTTTGTAAGCCCTCAAGCGAAATCTGTGACATCCCTTAATGATTGATATGCTTTGCGCATCGGCTGGCAGAGAGAACTTTGCTAAACTCCCGCCTGACAACAATGATCACATCATGAGGATTCACCATTGGCTAATCTATTTTTCAAAAACAGTGTTAAACCTTTTCGTCGTGTGACACTGGTCCTCGGAAGCGCCATTGTTGCTTTCGCATTGAACACCGCTTATGCCGCCACCCCTGCAGAACAGGCCATGCCTCAGGTCGAACTCAAAACGACGGAAGGCAATATTACGATTCAACTGCGCCCGGATATCGCCCCCAAGACTGTGGACAATTTCCTTGCTTACGTCCGCGACGGGTTTTATGAAGGTACTATCTTCCACCGTGTCATCCCCGGGTTCATGATTCAGGGGGGCGGATACCAGAAGACTCTGAACAAGAAGGAAACCAGGGCGCCAATCGCACTTGAAACCAGCAAGTCCGCTCGCAACCTGCGCGGTACGATCGCCATGGCCCGCACTAACGATCCTGACTCTGCAACGTCCCAGTTTTTCATAAACCTTGTCGATAGCCGGTCACTGGACGCTGGCGTTCGCGGCGCCGGCTATGCTGTTTTCGGCGACGTTACCGAAGGCATGGGCGTTGTTGATGCTATTGCCGGCATGCCGACAGCCAGTCGCGGATTCATGAATGACGTTCCGGTCACCCCCGTGATCATCCAATCAGCGCGCGTTGTCGGTGGCGACGACCAGAAAACTGACGCACCTGCCGAAGACTGACATTCTTAATGACCGCCGCCACACCATCACCCTCCATTGAAACAGATACGATTCACTGGAGGGATGGCCACCCCGTTTCATCCCGCTTCGACGCCCCTTACTTCGTTCCGGATAATGGTCTCGAGGCAATTCGTAGCACCTACATCAACCTGAACGATCTCCCTGCCCGATTTAGCGCGCTGGCCCGGGGCGAGGCGTTTGTGGTGGCAGAATCGGGGTTCGGCACCGGCCTGAACTTTCTGGCGACCTGGCAGACCTGGCGAGCCAACGCACTCCCCGAAGCCCAGCTCCACTTTGTTTCAGTTGAGCCTTATCCATTAACAAAGCAAGACCTGCAGCAGGCGCTCGAATGCTGGCCCGAGCTTGCCCAATATGCAGACCAACTGAAGGCACACTATCCGCCTGCAGTTCGCGGCGCACACCGTTTGCTGTTTGATGGTGGCCGGGTTCGGCTCACGCTCTACTTTGGCGATTCCGTCGAGGGCTGGAATCAACTCCGCTTTGTCGCAGACGCGTGGTTTATGGCCGGCTTTTCAGCCGGGAAGACGCCCGGTTTATTGACAAATAAGGGCGCCAAAGCGTTATCGGAGCACAGCCATGCCAGAACAACGCTTGCGACCTCTGCGCCAAACGAAGGGGTAAAACTCACGCTGGAACGTGCCGGCTTCAGAATTTGTGAAACGCCCTGCTGTGAATCGACCCGGGATGAGTTTCTGTTCATCGCTGACCCTGCGCTCATTACCCGCCAGCCAACTGAATATCCGGTTGGGTCTGAAGCTACTTCGGTGACGGTGATTGGTGCCGGAATAGCCGGCGCCTCAACAGCTCGCAATCTGGCAGACCGTGGCTATCGAGTGACAGTTTTGGCAAAAGGAGCACAACCTGCGGACGGCGCGTCGGGCAATCCTCAAGGTGCCCTCTACGTCAAACTGGGCGTGGATTTCGGCCCTGAAACCGAGCTTGCATTACGAGGCTTATTACACAGCCAAAGGGCGTACCGGGCACTATCCATTACCAGCAACCCAGCTGACGAAGAGGCATTCTGGTTTCCTACCGGCTTGCTGCAAATGGCAACTACACCAAGAGAAAGGGATCGGCAGGCGCGCTTTCTTGAGCGAAGCCAATACCCGGCCGGCATATTCCGCCCGGTGGGTGCCGAGGAGGCAACAACGTTGGCGGGAATTCCGGTCAATCACGAAGGCCTGTATTTTCCAGACAGCGGTTGGTTGATTCCCGCCAACCTGTGCCGCGCCCTGCTCAATCACCCGAATATCACCACGTGTTTCAACACTGAGGTCACGGGTATTGTGCCGGAGACTTCTGGCTGGTGTATCCAAACCCGGGGCAATACCGACAGCTATGCGCCAAAACTTGTGGTTGCCGGTGGGCACGAGATCGCATCACTGCTACCCGGTGCAGGCCGCTATCGCTTCAAACCAATACGGGGACAGGTCACATCGATACCGGCGGATAGGCTACGCGCACCCCAACGAGTGGTCTGCGGTCATGGTTACGTGAATCCTGTTACCGGAGGACAGTCGCTGATCGGCGCCACCTTTGATCTCAAAAACCCGTCTCCGACCCCTTCCACAGAATCCAATGAAGAAAACCTCTCTACGCTAGCGTCCTGGTTACCCGACCTGATCGATGCCAGTGCAATTGATACCGAAACCTTGCAGGGGCGCGTCAGCTTCCGCTGCACTACCCACGATTACCAACCCGCTGTAGGCGCAGTCGACACCGAGAGCGCTGGCACAGATCAATCGAGCGCCTCACTGTTCGTGCTGACCGGGCTTGGCAGCAAAGGGCTATCCTTTGCTCCGCTGCTGGCCGAATGGCTGGGCGACGTTATCACCGGACAACCGGAGTGTCTCGAACAGCGTTTGTCTTCTCGCCTTACCCTCGCCCGATGCCGGATTCAGGACTGACAAGCTCAGGTTATATCGCGCCGCGTCTGCCTGAGGCGGGCCGCTGTTATCGCACTGTAACCATAAAACTGTTCAGTTTCCGCACTACTGGCCGATAATATAGTGGACTGGCCAAGATATTCCCTGCGCTGTAACCGATAGCGAGATACCACCATGTTCATTTTCGCGAGTGAGCCGGGACGCCCGACAGAGACCCGGGTGCCGGAAACCGTTAAAAACCGACAAATCGGTGCCGTAGACCAACTCAATGAGTCGAAAGCGGCCCACGCGAGCACTAACGAAGCGACCATTTCGGCCGAGGATTCGGCGCGTCGTTTTGCCCAGCAGCGGGCCCTTAGTGAATACGGGGAGCAAGCGCAGACTGATCCCGATCAGCAAAATGCATATTTGCCTGTATCAAGGATGGAAACAACATCCATCTACTCGGTAGACAAAACGGCCACGCTGGCGGAAGCATTGCAGGAAATGGATCGGCACGACATTAACCATCTGGTAGTGGTTGCCGACAACGTGGTTGCCGGCCTTATTGATCGCCGCTGGGTACTGTCATGGCTCCATCACAACAAAGCGGATGAAAATACCGTCCGCTTGTCAGTAATCGAGATGCCGTCATTTCTGACAGCGACCCCCGAAACCGATGCCCACCAACTGGCGCGCCTGATGTTGGCCCACCAGCGCGACAGCGCCCTGGTCATTGGCTACGACGGCAAGACTACGGGCATAGTGACCAGCACAGATTACCTTCGCCACTACGCCGAAAGCAGCGCTCAGCAAGGCGATGTCTGAACACCGTCAGTCAGTGTTCAGCCACTCCACATCGCCGTTGAGTATATAGACCCCATAGATGGTCTTGCCGCCCATTTGTTCAGACACCAACGCGTAACTTTCTGCGCTTTTGTAGGACGTCATCGCAATCACTTGAGTTGATTGCGGTGCCTGAGCACTGGAGACTACCTGATACCGGGCCACATCGGTAAGATCGGCGCGGGTGATCGGCGTTGGCTCCTGGCTGGTCGCATCTTCCGGGATTTCCTCGGCGGGATCGAAAACGACAACCAGCTCACGCTTGATCCGCGTAAAGGCCAGACCGCCGGTGTTGCCCGAGCTGTCCGGATCAGTGAACCAGCCATCAGTAACACCGCCGATAACATAATCCTGCGCGAACGCCGCACCGGAATCAAAGCGCAGACTGGCGCTATCCTGCCCGCTAAGCGTCAATGCCGAGTCATAGGAGCCATCCTGCCCATAAGTCAGGATAAAGCCACGATCCTGTGCCGTGTCGGCGCCGGTGTTCAACACGACATCACTATCGGCGTCAAAGCCGCTCATGTAGCTGTGACGCGCCGCGCCAATCATCCAGAAAGTGGAACCGACAGCATCAGCATCGTTAAATTTTTCGCTTTTAGCTGAACCGACCTGATGGATGTCCGGTTCGATATCTTCACTGCCTGTCGAACCAAAAAAGAAAATATCATCAGAGCCCAGCGGAGCGTCAAACCCGACCTTGCCGGCGGTATACCCGATACTGAAAGGCGTCGAGCCCTGCAGAGCAAGCGAGACCACGGTGTCGTCCCGAGTTGAGCCAACCTGCTTTGTCCAGGCCAGCGCGCCCGTCACAGCACCTTCCTGGGACGTCTGGGTATCAATCCGTTGAACATAGGCATCCACGCCACCGGCATTGGCTGCGTTGTCATTCCACACGCCCCTGGTTTCACCGGAGAGAAATACACTTCCCGTCAGGTTAATGTCGATGCCTTTAACAGAATCATCACCTGCGCTGCCCACCTGGGTTGCCCAAATCTGGGTATATTGGGGTTCTCCCGCATCACGACGTAACAACACGACGCCGGTATCGCTTCCACCCAGGTTAGCCACACCTCCGGTAGAACCGGTCGTGTTGAATGCAATCGCGACCTCGTTTCGGAATGTTGGCGAATTCGCGATGGATACTTTGCGTTGACGGAATGCAATCTTCGGCATCGCAGGCGTGGTTGAGTTAGTGGCAATATCGACACTTTGTTCAAACGCACCAAAACGATCATAAATGTCGATCCGGGCGAAGTGCTTGCCCACGCTGTCGACAAACTGACTGGCAATGAAGAGCCGGCCGGCGTCGCCCACCGCAATATCATTGGGTGTCAGCCCCATATCATCACTGCCTGCAACCAGAAACTCCTTCTGCTCATTGATCCAGAGCTTCAGTGTGCCGCCGACCCCCGCGTAGAATTCGCGACCATCCTGAAAAAAGACATCGGGACTGACTGTGATCATTTCATCATCATTGAAACGCCCATCTCCCGCGGGATCTTCAGACATCGGAGGGCTCGCACTGTCATCGATAGCTTCAACAATGAAAGTGAGCTCATCGACACCGTCGGGGAATACAAGTTCGGTAATTTCCTCTTTTTGACCTTCAACAATCTTTACAAACCGGAAATCAGCGTCAGACGCAGTAGCTGTTTCCGTATCGTTCCCCAATCGAACCTTATAAGTGCCGCCCAGTGGCGCATTATCATCATTGTCGTTGCTGTCTTCGTCTTCGTTTTCGTCTTCATCCTCGTCGTCTTCACTTTTTCCGCCACGATCCAGCTTGGCGATGTAGGTGCCGATACTGCCCTCGTTCAATGCTGAGGAGGTCAGCTCATTGCTGGTAAAGAACGACACCTGCGGTGCGTTGTCGGCGATCAGCACATCTTCGGTAATCCCTTTCCCGTTGTCCCCCAACTCAACCAGACCCTGACGCACTTCTTTAAGCTCGACAGCAAAGCTTTCTGAAGGCTCTGAAAAGTTGTCATCAACAACTTCAAGCCGAATAAAGCACTCGGTAATACCACGATCCAGCGTAATGACGCCTGACCGGTTATCAATCACCTGGATGTAATCCGGAACAGGCAGCGGCGACGGGCCAGACTCACCGCTCATATTGCCCACCAATACGACATCCTGATCGATCTGAGCCAAAGAACGGTTGGCCACGGAGAACTCGCAGGCCTTGTTTGGCGCTACAGCATTGCCGTCGCACCGGCTGGGGTCATAATCGGATTTGATTTCAAAGGCAATTTTGGTGGTTTGGACAGAAGGCTGATCAAGCAGCACCTTTATCAGTACGGAACGCGTGTCTACCTCGGCGTCAGCTGTGGCGTTAAACGAACCGTCTTCGTTATAGGTGTTGTAGGTAAATCTGTGGCGCCCCTTGCCCATTTTAGGCATCGCGCAGATTTCACCCTCCCCGGCACCCTCAACGGTTTCAGATACTTTGCCTTCCTGCAGTCTTGCAGCCGAAAGCGAGGCCTGATTACCAATAATCTCGATATCAAAGGGCTGCACACCAAGACGCTGGCCATCAGTTGTGGTGAGATTCACGCTCTTTGCATTGCCAAGGTCGGCGCTGCCACGACCGCCGCCTGTGACGCCAGGCACACCGCGCATAATGATGCCCTGGCGCGCTTTGTTGCTGGTGTCTTCAAGACCGAGCCAGGGAGGCGCATTGGTTAGTGAGTAGCCGAGAATGGCGTCACCGCCATAGGCTCCGAAATTGTAGTAATACTCCACCCCCAGGTAGGCGGTACGGGGTGGCGTGCCAATAACGGTTGGTTGATCGGGTGATTTTTCGCTTTTACATCCTGCAAGGCTAAGCAGCATCAGGGCATATAGCGCAAGTTTCCTGAAACTGAAGAGTGTGCCTTTAACTCGGACACGCGCCAGGCGGGTCATACAACCAGACCGTAAGATCATGTTGGCTCGCATGCAAAAATCCATTTTTCGGGAATTGTTGTTATCTATACCAACCTGCGACCCGGTCTCGGGCGCCCCAAGGACCGCTAACCGAAATGAGCAAACAACATCTCGGCGCAAATCGGTTTACAGGTGGTTACATACCGACACCATGGTAATGAATTTCCACGGCGGGCAATCTGCTCGAGTTCTCAGAATGGAGGGGTGTTCAGGCAAGAAAAGGGGCAAAGCCGCCCCTTAGCCAGTCTGCTCATCAAGAAAGGTGCTGAATTCAGCTTCGGTCATTACCGGTACACCAAGGTTTTCCGCTTTTGTCAGCTTTGAACCGGCCGCTTCACCGGCCACTACGTAGTGGGTTTTTTTGGAGACACTGCCTGACACTTTGGCCCCAAGTGCCTCAAGCTTCGCTTTGGCTTCATCGCGGGTCATGTCATTGAGCGTTCCGGTCAGCACAAAGGTCTTTCCGGCAAGCGTTTTCTCGATACGGGATACGTCGATAGGCTCCCAGCAAACACCAGAACCCCGAAGAGCTTCGATGATTTCCTGATTATGAGGCTGCTCGAAAAAATACTTTATGTGGGCGGCCACAATGGGGCCTACATCCGGGACTTCCGTCAGTGCTGTTTCGTCCGCATCCATAATCGGCTGAAGGTCACCAAAATAGTTCGCCAATGCTTTGGCAGTGGCTTCCCCTACCTCGCGAACCCCCAGTGCGTAAATGAATCTCCATAGTTCAGTTTGCTTTGAGGTTTCAATCGCATCTATCAGATTCTGCGCCGATTTTTCCCCCATTCTGTCGAGAGATTGTAAATCATCAGACTTCAGCCGATAGAGATCAGCCACCGTTTTGACCAGCCCCCGCTCGACAAATATATCGATCCACTTGTCACCCAACCCTTCGATGTCGAGTGCACGCCGGGAGCCATAATGACGTATGGCCTCCCGCTGCTGTGCACCGCAGTACAGTCCGCCAGTGCAACGGGCCACGGCTTCACCTTCAAGCTGAATCACTTCTGAATCGCACACCGGGCAGCGAGTCGGACGCACAACCTCTACGGCGTTTTCAGGCCTTTTCTCGGGCACCACTTTCACTACTTTGGGAATGACATCCCCGGCCCGGCGGATAAACACGGTATCGCCCACATGCAGGTCAAGCCGCTCAATTTCGTCCATGTTGTGGAGCGTTGCGTTGCTGACGGTTACTCCGCCAACAAACACCGGCTTGAGACGCGCCACAGGTGTGACAGCGCCAGTTCGACCGACCTGAAACTCAACGGCTTCAACTACCGTCATTTCTTCCTGTGCAGGAAACTTCTGAGCAATCGCCCAGCGAGGTGCACGGGATACAAATCCAAGCTGCCGCTGTAATGCCAGATCATTCACCTTGAACACGATGCCATCAATTTCATACGGCAGACTGTCCCGCTGTTCCATCAAGTCTTCGTAGGCTTCGAGACAGGCCTCTACGCCAACTGAACGACGCATTTGCGGATTGATACGAAACCCCCAGCCTCTGAGCAGTTGCAAGCAATCCCAGTGGTTGTCTGGCAGTATTGCCGGATCTTCTACCGCAACGCTGTAGGTGCATAGCTCAAGGGGCCGCCTGGCCGTTACACGGGCATCCTTCTGGCGCAGACTGCCAGCAGCGGCGTTGCGCGGGTTCACGAACACCTTTTCACCACGATCTGTCAGGTCCTGGTTGAGCCTCGCAAACCCCGCTTTTGGCATATAGACCTCGCCGCGCACTTCAAGCTCTGACGGATACCCTGTACCGCGCAGCTTTAATGGCACAGACGGAATGGTCCGGATATTCGCAGTGATGTCCTCGCCCCTGTATCCATCGCCCCGTGTAGCTGCACGGACCAATTCGCCGTTTTCATAATGCAGACTGACGGCGAGACCATCGAGTTTGGGTTCAGACACGTATTCAATTGCAGCATCGCTTCCCAGCCGTCCGGTGACACGACCGTCGAAATCCCGCAATTCGTCTGCACTGAAAGCATTGTCGAGTGACAACATAGGGATCTTGTGGACAATTTCGGCAAAAGTGTTGGACGGAGAAGCGCCGACGCGCTGTGTTGGAGACGCAGATGAAACCAGTTCGGGATTTTCGGCTTCCAGAGACTGAAGCTCCCGCATCAGACGGTCGTAGACAGCATCAGGCACCTGGGGCTCATCCAGCACGTAATAGCGATAGTTGTGCTCGTCAATCTCCTTGCGCAACTCATCAATACGTTGGGTGACTGAATCTGCCATATCGGTCGCTCTACCTGTCAAAAATAGGGGTTACCCGCCAAAAAAATACCCGGCGAAAGCCGGGTATTATGCCATATTATGAAACTGCTTCGGTCACCCGGTGCGCTGGGAACGACGCTTGCGCTCGAACTCGCGAATCCGCTGCCGGCAGTGCTCAATGGTTTGGGGTGTCATAACACTGCGCCGCTCATCTTTCAGCTCTCCCCCCAGATTATGGATAACGCACTGGGCTGTCTCAAGCATGAACTCGAACGCCTTTAGCGAATCGGAAGGTCCTGGCAGGCTCATAAAAAAGCTGATCCCCGGCGACTTCATGTCCTTCAGGTCAGACGCTCTGAATGTGCCGGGCTCAACGGCATTGGCGACACTGAACTGAACCGGGCTGGTCGTGTTGGTTTCTTCGTGGCGATGGTAGATATCCATATCACCGAATTCCAGCCCGCACGCATCAAACAGCTTACCCAGCGCCTTGCCTTCATAGGCATTGTCCGGCTTGGCCTGCACGTTGATCACAATAACTTCCTGAGCATCCGGACGATTAGCGCCTGCCTTCGGCTTATCGGGGTCGGTCCCGATATGGCGGCTGGCGGTATCTTCCTCTACATCGGGGGGGACATTGTCAGGCTGGGCCTGATCGAACACTTCGTCCTGAGCCTCAACGTCGTATTCGTCTTCGCCCTCGGGCTCGTCATAGTTCCCGGCGTCAACGTTTCCTCCGCGGGATTCTCCTGACCAGCCATCATCAGCCCAATCTTCGTCATAGGCTGCGGCTTTTTTATCGTCTTCAGCGCTGAATGATTCGACAGGCTCGGAGTAGCCGGTATCGACCATTTCTTCGGCCACGTCTTCATCAATGTCGGACGGTTTCCAGCGCTCATCGGCTTCAACCGGCTGATCACTCTTGTGTTTATCAGCAACAACAGGACGCGTCGGTTTCTGTGGTGGTGAGGCAAACCGGGATTTTCCGGAATTACGGAAGTAACCGCGCTCGGCAAGCGTACTGGCAGATACGGGGCGGGCACCGCCG
>TARA_R100001440_G_scaffold25669_5_pt1 | contig 20268 bp, 19 predicted proteins | sample TARA_R100001440 | Tara Oceans TARA_R100001440 (sample SAMEA2622112) | marine metagenome | biome: marine biome (ENVO:00000447); feature: surface water layer (ENVO:00002042); material: "saline water (ENVO:00002010), including plankton (ENVO:xxxxxxxx)" | depth 5 m
GCGGAACAGCTGGTGCATACCGACAAGCATGGCTATTTTCGCGTCAACATGAGCCTGTCGACCATGCCGTCTGACGTCCTTTGGCATTCGATGGAGCTGTCGCTGGTGCACCCGGTGGACGATCGGGCCGCGACTACTGGCGAGTTCTTTACCCCCTCTTCAGGCGCCCGTTACGGGGTGATCAGCGATATTGATGACACCGTGGTATTTACCGGCGTGGCCAGCACCGCCCGTATGATGTGGCGTCTGTTTGCCCAGGGCGCCGAGAGCCGCATGGTGTTTCCCGGTGTCGCGGCGCTCTACCAGGCCTTTTATGAAGGTGACAAAGGCCATCAGGGCAATCCTCTGCTGTATGTCTCCCGCGCGCCCTGGAGTATTTATCAGGTGCTGGTGGAGTTTTTCCGCATGCATCGTATTCCGGTGGGGCCGATTCTGATTCTGCGCGAGTGGGGGCTCAAGCGGGGCAGCCTTCTACCGCGGCGCGCCAAGGATCACAAGCTCGACGTGATTCGCCAGATGCTGGCACTTTACCGGGATCTGCCGTTCGTGCTCATCGGGGATAGTGGTCAACGCGACCCTGAAGTGTACACCCGCATCCTGCGGGAGCATCCGGGGCGGATTATTGGGATCTACATTCGGGATGTCAGTAATGATGCGGGCCGGGAAGAATCAATAGCCACGCTGGCGCGGGAAGTGAAGGAGGCCGGGAGTGATCTCATGCTGGCTTCGGATTCTGTCGAAATGGCACGCCATGCGGTAGAGCAGGGCCTGATTTCGGCCGATGCGCTGGAAAAGGTCAAGCGTGTTCAGAACCCGGATGAAAACGACTGATTCGGTGATCGCAATTGATTAATTTAAGTTAATCTTTGAATGATCTGACGGTCCCCGCTGCCTTTGCTCCGAACGTGACAGTCCTGTGACGGGGTGGCGCGAAGTGTCAGCGGCTGAGCTGAAATGCGTACGATGGCACGACAGTTATCCTGCCTGATGTCGAGTGATTGAATAAAGAACTTCAACGTTATCGGCATGTTTGCCAGGCTGCCCGGTTCTGCGTGGGTGGAGTGGCCGACCTCTTCTGTTTCAGCCGAAACGTAACACCTGCTGTTTCATCCTTTTCCTGATTTCCTGCCATCTGTTTGCCTGGTCGATATGTCGCCTTCCTGATTGGTTACAACTTTCGCCACTGCTGAAAACTCCCTCAAACCTGCTCTACGCTTTAAGTAAGCCGTCGCAAGTTGTACCTGAGTTCGGGGTGAACCTGATGATGTCCAGCCAGACGGAATTCACTTCATGTGGCATCTGATAATCAAAGAAGCTGCGAGGATAGAAAGGGTCAACGCCATGAGATGGAATAATGCACTTTTAGTTGTGTCGTTAGCGTTTCTGCCTGCCATTGGCTCTGCTGAGCCTGAGGCCGGGGATCGTATTTTTACCCTCACGGGGTCAGGGTCAAGTGACTCCGATTTTGACAACAATACCGCCAGCGTCAGCTTTGATCTGGGTCAGTTCTATACCGAGAATACAGTGTTGGGGCTGCGGCAAAGTATGGGGTTCGCGGACTCGGAAAATGACTCGAGTTGGAACGGGGCAACCCGGATATTTGCGGACTATCATTTTGACGCCGGCAAGTGGCGCCCCTTCCTGGGTGCTAACTTTGGTGGCATCTACGGTGACGGGGTTGATGAGACTTTCTTTGCCGGGCCAGAGGGGGGTGTGAAGTATTACGTAAAGCCCAAGACCTTCATAACCGCGCAGATGGAGTACCAGGTCTTTTTCGACTCCGCGAGTGACGCCGACGACAATTTTGATGATGGCGCCTGGGCTTACAGTCTGGGTATCGGTTTCAACTTCTGATCGCGCCGGCGTGTATTCACTTCTTGTGAGGTCCTGACACAGGGCCTCTGGGCGGCTTGCGTCTAATTGCGAATTCTATGCTCAGGCCGCCCAGACCTTTCCGATTAATTGCGGCCAACCTATTGGTAATCGCTGCTCCAGCGTTGCCAGTCTTGTCGCCCCCGGCATATCGCCATGAAGTGCTCGCTTGCTGGCGTAGAGCACGTAATTATTGGTTTTGGTGCGGTACAGCATGACGTCGGCAAACAGCCGGTGAATATGCTGCATCATCGTGCCCTCGCGAGAGGGCGCCAGGTGGAAGTTGAGTGCCAGCCAGCCGTGGTCGCTTAGTGCCAGCGCGCACAGGTCGATAAACCGGCGGTGGCCCTGGGCCGGACTCATCCGGTCGGCGCTGTATAAATCAGCCATGATCAGATCGGTGCTGGCTTCTGGCATGTCATGCAGCACGGGTCGGGCATCGGCAACTGTCACCGCTATATTCGGGTGATGGGGCAGGCCGAAATAGGCATGGGCAACGTCCACAACCGCCTGTCGAAGTTCCACCGCGTGAATTTCGCAGGCAGGCAGCAGGTGGTGCAGGGCATTCACCATGGTGCCGCCACCAAGACCGAGCACCGTGGCGTGACGGGGTTCTGCAAAGGCGATCGGCAGCAGCATGGCGCGATTGTATTCGTGGACCGGCAGGTAGGGTTTGTTGCGATCGATTTTGCTCTGTTCAAAGATCGTATCGAATGTCAGCACCCGGTGTTTGCGGTAATCCATCACCACAATATCGCCGAGCGCGTCGCTGGTTCTATGGGTGACACTGCCACCCAATTGGAATTTCATCAGTCCGGGTTTCGCTCTGTCTCATGCAGGGGCGACAACAATGACCATTCAGGCTTTGCGTTTCAAGATGAAAACGCTTTCGGTCGCGTGCTCCAGGCCTTTGCGGGTCATGAAGGGGTGGTCTTTATCCAGTTTGTTGCTGGTCAGACGCTTGATATCAAAGCCACTGAGATAAAGCCGGTACACCTCGTCATCGCTGACATTGAACGGCGGGCCTTTCACTTCGTCGTTATCGTAGTCCAGCGTGATGAGCAGCATACTGGTTTGTTCCGGCAGAATAGCCGTCAGGTGTTCGGCATATTCCTTGCGCATGGCGGGCGGCAGCGCGATCAACGCAGCGCGGTCATAGACCAGGCGCACGTTGCGGACATCGTCCGGAACCAGTTGGAAAAAATCACCGCACCAGAGCTCCAGATCATCGTGACTATAGCGGGTGAAGGGCTGGCGGGGCTGCACGAAGGCCTTGGATTCGGCCTCTTCAAAAAAGTCTTTGCAGGCAATCGTGCTCAGCTCGATACCCATAACCGGGTGACCGCGATCATGTAACCACCACATGTCCCGGGATTTGCCGCACAGTGGCACCAGCACCGTCTGACTGGTGTTCCCGGCGATGTCGGGCCAGTAGTCGTGAAGGTAGCGGTTGACGGAGCCTTCGTGAAACCCGATTTCCTTCTTCGTCCAGCGGGAATGCCAGAATGCGTGTTCCATAGTTGCGCCTCGCAGGTCATCGTTTTCGATCAGTATGAACCTGCGGTGGCTGAATCGAAAGAGTACACCGACATGTCATCACGGTAACCCGGATTCGGTGATGCGGGCGCAGTCAGCGTGTAAGCTTGAAAAAAATAAAGGCTCACTGTTAAGGAACTCCCCATGATGAAAGCTGTTTTTCTGGATGCCGCCACGCTGGGCGATGATGTTGATCTCCGCCCTATCCGGGATGCGGTCGATGAGCTTGTGTTGCATGACCGCACAACGCCGGATCAGATCAGCGAGCGCATTGCCGGCTTTGATACCGTCATCACCAACAAGGTGGTGCTGGGGGAGTCCCATTTCAGTGAGAATCCGTCATTGAAGTTCATCGCGTTAACGGCGACCGGAACCAACAATATCGATCTTGATGCAGCCGCCAGCGCCGGTGTTCGCGTGGTGAACGTGATCCAGTATGGGCGGGCTACCGTGGCCCAGCATACGATGGCACTGATACTGGCGCTGGCCACGCGACTGGTGGATTACCACAAAGATGTGCAGGCCGGTGAATGGGCCCGCAGCCCACAGTTCTGTCTGATGGATCATCCGATCATGGAGCTGGAAGGCAAGACACTCGGGCTCTTCGGCTATGGCGATCTGGGGCAGGGTGTTGCGGATCTGGCCCGGGCCTTTGGTATGAAAGTATTGTTGGGTGCGCGGCCGGGTCATGCGCCGGGCATTGATAAAGGCGTGCCGCGGGTGCCGCTGGATGAGCTGTTGCCGCAGGTTGATGTGCTCTCGTTGCACTGCCTGCTGACGGATGAAACCCGCAACATGATCGGCGCTGATGAGCTGGCAAAAATGCAGTCTCACGCGCTGCTGATTAATACCAGCCGCGGTGGGCTGGTGGACGAGCAGGCGTTGGCAGACGCACTGCGTGCCGGCCAGATTGGCGGTGCCGGGTTTGATGTGCTGACCGAAGAGCCGCCGGTAAACGGCAACCCGCTGCTGGCGGACGACATACCCAATTTGATTGTGACGCCCCACAGCGCCTGGGCGAGCATGGAAGCCCGTCAACGGATGGTGCAACTGACAGCGGATAACCTGAACGCGATGAAGGGTAATACTCTGGAACGCTGGGTGGTTTGAGCCTCTTGTTCAGCGTACAAAAAAGCCCCCGCAGGCAAGTTCCGGCGGGGGCTTTTACGATGGCCTGATCAGGCTATCGAACGGGATCAGCTGCGGCTGGTGATTTCCAGCAGGTGATAACCGAACTGGGTTTTCACCGGGCCGTGAACCTTGTTCAGTTCATCGTTGAATACGACCTTGTCGAATTCAGGCACCATTTGGCCCTGTCCGAATGTGCCCAGATCACCGCCGTTGCGGCCTGATGGGCAGCTTGAATGCTGCTTGGCGACTTCAGCGAAGTCCTTGCCGCCTTCGATTTCGGCTTTCAGTTCATTACATTTTGCTTCGCTGTCGACCAGAATGTGGCGTGCAGATGCTTGTGCCATGATGATTGTCCTGCGCTGATGAGTGTCTTGGAAACCGCCATCAGACTTGATCAGCGGTTCCTTTGTTCCGAGCAGCGAATCCTGCCCGCCCGGGCTGACCGTGGCAAGTTTTTTCTTGCCGCTAGCCGGTCTTTTACGCGCGCCGACTCGCTATCCTGTTGAGATTTTAACGGAATATTTCCCCCTGTTAGGCTAGTATTTTGAGACTGTGAGTCGCGTCTCCGGCTAACCGCTTCCCAATACGCCAATGCCCTGTCCCCGCTAAGGACAATATGACCACGTGCATCGCCCCTGCTTCCAAACTGATCAGCCTGTGTTTTCTGGTTGCCGCAATGGCCGGCTGCTCGTCGTTCAGCCAGCGTGATCAAATGGCTCAGTTCAATACCGCTTATGACAAGGGCGACTACCCAAGCGCAGCGGCGGCAATGGGGCTGGACAAAGATGACGATAAAGCCCCGCAAGGCAAGGTCCTGGAGCTCATGCATCAGGGTGAAGCGCTGAGGCTGGAGGGGGATTACAAGCGGTCGATCGCGGTTTATGACCGTGCCGAGAGCGGTATGAAGTATCTCGATACCGAGGGCTTTGCGGCCAGTGCTTCGGAAAATGTCATGTCGGTGCTGGTGAATGATTCCAATCGGGATTACCGGGCGTTGATGTCAGAGGCCATTCTGGTCAACACCTACAAGGCGCTGTCGTTTCTCGCGCTGGGCGACAATGCCAGTGCACGGGTGGAGTTCAATCGCGCGGATGACCGCACGCGTCGCGCCGTGGACTACTTTGCCGATGAGATTGCCGAACAGCGCCGGGCCTTGCAGAAAGACCCGGGTAATGCCCGGGCGGTTGAGCAGAACATCAACAGCGATGGCATTCAGGGGGTGTTGCGCAACAAATACGGCGACCCGGCAGGTTGGAGCGTCTATCCCCGGTTTATTGTGCCTTCGAGCACCTATCTTCACGGCCTTTACTTTCTCGCGAGTGGAGAGGGACGTTCTGATTTTGAGCGAGCGGCTACCTCACTTGAGCGGGTAACGCAGATGGCGCCGAACAACCCTGCGATTGCTGCGGATGCGGAGCTGGCAGAAGCGCTGGCATCAGGCGAGCAAACACGCCAGTCACTGCCGCCGATGGTCTGGCTGGTGTATGAAAACGGTCTGGGCCCGGTGCTGCAGGAGATCCGTTTCGATATCCCGCTGTTTCTGTCCCATGGCGACTGGGCCTCGGTGGTGTATACCGGCATCGCGTTGCCCCGCTATACCGATCGCACCTCGGTTGGCGGCAGTTTAGTCGCCACCAGTGATGATGACACCCGCTACAACACTCAGTTGGTTGCCAGCATGGGCAAGGTGATCCGCACGGAAATGCAGGCGCGGTTTACCAGCATTCTGGCACGCTCGATTTCGTCCGCCGTCGTCAAAGGGGTGCTCCAGCATGAGGCAACGGAATCGCTGGGAGCCGCAGGCCAGCTCGGGTCCATTCTGTATACGATAGCCACCACCCAGGCGGACCTCAGAGGCTGGCAGGCAATGCCGGATCATTGGGAAGCGACCCGGTTTGAACGCCCTGCCAGCGGTGAACTGCGGCTGAGTGATAGCCAGCAAGGTGCGCTGGGGCATCTGGCGCTGCCGAACTGGCCGTATACTCTGGTATATGTGAAACGCCCGACAGCCCAAAGCCCGGCGACGGTCATGGTGCTTGACCTGCAGGGGCAACATGCCGGTCAGCAGTTTACCTTGCCTGAGCGCGGTGAAAACTGACCTGCTTCGGGCAGTGGATTCAATGTCGGTGGCCTGCGACTGCAATGGCTGCCGGAACAGGAGGGGAGTGATGCAGGAAAACACTATGTTCAGAACTCTGAGTCGGGTCATGCTGGTAGCGCTTATGGCGACCGGCATCTTGGTCACATCGGCCTGCGTGCCGCTTGAGCCCCAGCGGGAATACGTTCAACGGGATGATCTTCAGGTTGACCCTGAAATCCGTCAGGCCCTGACCGTCAGCGAGCTGTTGCAATCGCGGGTGGACTTGCCCGGTGGCGGTAGCCTCCTGAAAATCCAGTTCTCGGTCAAAGGCTATCAGGACGTGGACATGGAGTGGAAAGCCACCTGGTTTGATGCCGATGGGATGGTTGTCCCAGGTGTGGGCGAGGGCTACAACACGGCTAGGGTGATGCAGAATCAGACCCGCTTTTTTACAGCGTCAGCACCTAACGAGCGTGCTGTCAGCTTCCAGTTGCATTTGCGTGAAGACCGATAAGGAATCGACGTTATGAAAAAAACAGTAATCGCCGTGCTCTGCTCCACTTTGCTTGCGGCCTGCGCAACCCCGACCCGTTATGTTGATCCTGCGGCGGATGATGGCCCGGTCACCATGACCATGGACTATCGTGATTTTGAACGCGCCGCAGACGCCGCGGTGCAGGATCTGCTGACCAGCGGCGCTGTCGATAACCCATCTGGCGAGCGCTACATCATGGTGGTCAGCCGGATTACCAACGACACCATGCAGCGGATCGACACTGATCAACTGGTCAAGAAAATCCGCGTTGCCCTGCTGCGTTCAGGCAAGGTAATCACCACCACAGCAGTCGGTTTGAACGGTGCTGAAGATGCAATGAACGAAAAGGCCCGCGAGCTGCGCAACTCCGATGAGTTCGACCAGTCCGGCGTGCAGAAGAAGGGCACCCTGAAAGCACCGGACCTGAGCCTGTCCGGCAAGATCATCCAACGCAACCATAAGGTCGAAGACGAGCAGCAGGTGGAATACTACTTCCAGCTCTCCATGACAGACCTGAGCAGCGGGCTGGCTGTTTGGGAAAACGAAACCCCGATTATCAAACGCGGCTCGAATGATGCGGTGTCCTGGTAAGTTCTGTTGATTCGCAGAGAGGCCCTCATTGGAGGGCCTTTTTTGTATCTGCAGATTATACCTTTTCAGAATCGAAGGGCGTGGTGATCATGTTTGACAACTTAACTCGACAGAAAAAACCACGACCAGTTCAAGGCGTTCCAATCTTTACAAAATCACACGTTATTCAGTGGCCTGTCATGTACAGGTCGCGTCTAATTCCGATAATTTGAATAAAAAAAGGAAAGGAACTCCATGCGTCAGGGCGTACTCATCCTCCTGTTAACCTCGGTCGCCGCAATGCTTTCCGGTTGTGGGGGCGGTGAGAGTGAGCATTCTGCAGATACCGCTTCTAATACTGGCGGCGATAGTACCGAAGTCCGCAATATTTCTATATCCGCGATTGAGGACGAGCCCGTTGATGTGGATCTGGCTCAGTTAGGTCTCGAAGCGTCAGGTCAGATCCGTTGGCAAAACACCTTGGCTGATGAGGGGGCCAAAGTTGAGCTGAATGACGGTGCACGAAGGCTCAGGATGACCCCTCCAGAAGGTTTTAGTGGAATCTGGAACCTGCAATACGTGCAGGAAAAAGGGGACGTTCGGGGCGAAATTCGAATGGAGTTTGCGGAGATCAAGAAAATTGATCAGCCCACGAAAGCTTTTACGCAAGCTGTTTGGGTTGTAGAGCATGGTGAGTTGAGCCTAGCGGCCCCGCCCATAGAAAGGGATTTGGTGTTTGTCAGCAATCAGTTCTTGGAGCGCACGTCCTGGGAGGGCTTCGATCTTGATGGTGTGTCTGTCAGTGAAGTGAACGGTGCGATTGAGCTGAGTAACCCCACACCCAGGGTAATCACACAGCCTGTTATCAAAATAAACGGTCAGTTGTTCAAGTCTACTGAGGTCTTACCAGCATTCACTCTGCAGGTGTATAAAGCACCTTCTCTATCAGAGACAATTCAATCAGTTCAATTTGTCGAAGCGCGCCCTTTTATGCGACTGAACTTGAGCCGCTATGTTAAGGAAGCGCCGTCGACGAGCGACCTGAATGTGCTGACAGCGTTAGAAACCGATCAGTTCAATAATGTTATCGCGAACCATCGAATGATCGACAACCGCTGGGATACCAATCGTGAGTTCCTGCGTTGGATGGGCGCTTCAGTCTGTGGTGCCATGAACCCGGGCTGGGCGGTCTGCGGCGATGATGCCAGCACTGCTGACGCATTGATGGAGCGATTGGCGCGAAAGATCGATAACGAATATGGCTCGCTTCGCAATAATGGCGCAATCGGACTTGCTGGTGGCGCATGGCTTGCGTTGAAAACTCATCAGTTAACCGGTATTGGCGCTAATAGTTTCTATTACCACGAACACATGCATAACCATGGTTTCTCTCATGGTAGTGGCCTGACATACGGTTGGTCTGATCGGCTTGACGGTTGGAGTAAGAGCAATCCGGATCTGCAGTTCGAAAGAAGCGAGCCTGCGGGTGAGCCGGCTGAACTGGTGGGTGAAGTCTCCTGGAAAACGCGAAATGGAGTGCCTCAGGCTCGTGTCGAAATCCACGATATTCTTGATCGAGACTTAACGGTTGAGCGACTGATTGTGGGAGTCCGTCACGCCGAGATTGGTTCAGTGAGCCTGGCTCGCAATGTTCTTTATATTAACTTTTCTGATTATCCATCTCTGGCGGGCGCCTCTCTTATCATAAACGGTGCCCATGACGCTTCGGGCAGTGGCAACCTGGCGGTGTTGGCTCAATACCCCTCTCATATGGGCGTTCGTGACGATTTGGCTGACGGCATTGCATTTATTGTACGCGGTGAAGAGGGACAGCCTGATTTGTTTACGCCTGACGAAGCAAAGGCATACTGTGAAAACAAAGGATTTAGTCTGGCGCCGCTCGCGCCTTTCAAAAGCATGGAAATGATTGAGTTCCAGAATCGCCATCTCAAATACGGAACTCAGGTTGGAATATCCCACGAAACGGGAGAGCCCGCGGCCTTTAATGTGCAATCAAGCTATCAAACTTCAGCGGTGCAGATGGCTGAGAGGGGCGCACTTATTCTCTGCCGCTAGGTCTGATAGACCGTGCTTGCACAAAAAGCCCTCGCCAGCGCGAGGGCTTTTTTTGGGGCGGCAATATCAGAACGCCACCAACACCCTCGCTTCAATCACATCACTGTCGGCCAGCGCGGTCTCATCGTTGTGAACGTACTCTGCTTCAAACTGGAAGGGCAATATGTTCAGGCCGACCACATCGAAGGTGATGCCAAGTCCGTACTGATTGAAGCTGCCGTCCCCGATGCGTGAGGGGTCGCGGATGTCGACCCGGCGATAGCGCAATTTGAGTGCTTCCCGGCGCAGGGACAGCGGGAACTTGAAGGCGTAGGCGTCGAAGTTGAAGACCTTGGACAGATACACTTCGCCGTAGGCGGCTTCCCGGGCATAGGTTTCGCCATTCAGCCCGGGAATGACCACCATACTCGGGTCGTCATTCAGGAGATCCGGCGTGTTTTCCAGATACACACCGCGATGTTCGAACTGGCTCACCGTATCGGCACTGCTACGGGCATACTTGCCGCTGACGCCGGCGTAAAACTCGTAGGGAAAGTCGGTCGATAACTCCAGGCTACCGCCGGAAGTGGTGTCTCCCCGGTCTTCCACCGCGAAGCCTTCGGCCGCAAACAAACTGTTGGGATACAGACTGTGCCCAAAGCGGGTGATGCGGCTCAGATTGAGCTGCAGGCCTGTCGGCTCGCGTTCGAGTTCCCGGTAGTCCAGATAATGGAATGCGCCCAGCTCGCCGTACCAGTAGCCGGCTTCCAGAAAAGGCAGGCGCAACTCGGCGCTCATGCCAAAACCACGCGATTCATCGGGGGGCAGGAGTTCGTCGAGATCCTCTGCCATCACGCCATAGGCCTTGATGCCGGCCAGCACAAAATACTGGCGATTAACGTAGGACAGGCCCGCCAGTTGGGACCAGTCCTCGTCTCGCAGCGCAAACAGCGACACCGAGTTCTGGGTCAGTGGATCGGCGAACTCGACGAACAGGCTATAGCCCAGCGTGGTGTCGTCCTCACCGTTATTGTTGTCACGTGTCAGGGTGAACAGCGAGAGATCGCTGCCGCGATAACGCAGGCCGAGCAACGCGTTGTAGGGTTCGTCGAGATCAAGGGCGACGGGGTCAATCGGCGGTGCCGGTTGTGGCGTGTCGCTTTCGATTGCCGGGACATCGTTACTCGCCGACGAGGTCGCGGTATCGTCTTTACTGTCGTTGGCGGAGGCATCCCAGAACAAACGTGTTGAGGCAGGCCCGCCGTCGACCACCTGAACCGGCTGATAAACGTAATAGTAATCGTCGGCGCTTACTGCTTTTACCAGCAAGGTTTCGTCATTGATTAATCGGGCCTCGGCGATATTGTCTGCAGGGGAGACCTGTTCGATGCCTGTACCATCAAAACGGAACAGCCCTGAGCCAAGATCGGTGTTGGCGACAAAGTAAACACGGCCCTCCGAGTCGATATCTTCAACCAGGCCATAGTAGCCCTCAATACTGAACAACGGGTCCCGATTGCGGTAGAGCGTGCGCTGGCGGCCATCCTGACGGAAATAGAAGAGCGCATCGTCCGGCCCGATCAAAACGGATGAATTGACCTCGCCGTAGAACGTATCTCCTACATACAGCTGCGGTTCACTGTAGGACGAGGACACGTCGAAATATACGCTGCGCCCATCGCTGAGCGTGCCCTGAATAATGCGCCCCTCTGTGCCTTCTATCAGCACAGCATCGTCATCGAACAGGCCCTGATAGATACGCCAGGGCGACACGGGGCGACCGGAGACGGAGTAGATGTTGCCATTCTGTTTGACCAGCTTGCCGGACGGATACTCCACCCGCTTGCGGGTAATGTCGCCGGTTTGTTTGTCGATCCGGACAAGCTCTGGCGCCCGGACGCCGGTCGGGCTGGTCAGGAAAAAGATCTCCTCAGCGTCACTGCTCAAGGGCAGCGCGTATTGGGATGAGCCGACGGGTTCGCCCTCTGCCTTTACCAGCCCCTGCGCTCTTTTAGCCATGGTCGCAGACCACTTGGCAATGGTCGTGTCGAAATGGAAATCAAAAGTGTCGAGGGTTGGTGTGTTGACCATGAACGGCCAGTACCAGTAAGCGGACCGGTTAAAGAAGTATCGGTTTGTTGTACCCAGGCCAAACCTTTCAGCCAGGAAGTACTGGTAATGACCTCCGAGTACATAGGGTCGTTCGCCGTAAGGGAAACGTAACGGTACGTTGTAAAGCAACCCGGCTGTCAGCTCGCCCTTTTCGGCCTGTTGCAGGGTCATTGCCGTCATACGACCGTTGTACAAACGGCCGCCGTTGCCGTGCCAGGATTCATTCAGCACCGCATTGCCTTCAAGAATAAACGATGACTCAAACAGGTTGGGGGTGATGGCCGGAATCAGCGGCGTGATGACCGAGCCGACACCGAACCACTCATAGAGCGTGCTTGAGACGGGATTGTTTCGGGGATTGATCTGATAGTTGTGCGCGGTCTCGTGATAGATCAGCGTGTCGAGCCAGGAGGTGGTAGTGAAATAATCCACCTGCAACGCGCCACCCACGTAGTTGATCTGGCGGTTGATCGGAAACTGGGTTGAGAAGCCGTTGGCGATCTGGTTGAAGTCCGAGATCAGACCTACCGAGAGTTGCTCGCTCATTTCAAAGCCAAAACTGGCTTCATAGACCGGTTGGAGATACAGCTCCAGCCCCGCCACGTGCTCCGCAAACGGCTTGTTTTTCTCGGTGTAGATCAGCTCGGTGTTACGGATGTCTGATTTGAAATAGGGCTGGTCGTGGGGCACCACCGTCGGGTTCGGCGAAACCAGAGTATAGCTCCACCCGGCCGCAGGCAGACTGGCCAGCATTATCAGCGAAAGCGCACGCATTGAAGGTCCTTCTTTTTCTTTTATTCCTGCCCCGCTCCCAGGCCAGTGGCCTGAGAGCGGGGGTTGGCTTTTAATTCAGGCAACGGAAGTTTACAGGTGTTTTAGCGAAAAGCCCTGCCTGGGCAGGTGGACGTGTACCAGACCCACTGCGCGGTCGTTGCGGGCGACGATCCAACCGGTATCGTCCTCGGCGATCAGTTCGCCAATAACCGGCACTCGACCGTAGTCATCCGGCGTAATCCGCACGTTTTGCTCCGATGCGTGAGTGGACAACGGCTTCCGGACAGATCGCGGCTCTGCCTGGTGTGCCGTATTGAGAGCGTCCCCGGCACTGATGTTCTGTGGCTGAATGCGGTTAAATGCCCGCATTCTGTCCATCCACGCCTTCACCCGTGGCGCTTTTGCAAGCACCGGCTTGTTGGCGATATCACACACATACCAGAGGCTGTGGTAGGCCGAGAAATCCGCGATACAGGGGTTGTCGCCGAACAGGAAGTCATGGCTGAGCATGTGCTCCATACGATCAATGTGGCGCATGACTTTTTCTTTTGCTGCCTTGGGCGGCAGGGCTTTTACCCGCGAGCGCCGGCCCATGTCGATCCGGTCCCGCAGGAAACGGAAGGTGTTCATCAGCGACGTTTCCTTGACCAGTTTGACCAACATACCCGGGCCGCTGAACGCGATAATGCACGCAAGAAAGATATCCAGATCCACTTCAGTCACAAACTGCTGTACCTCGTCCGGATTATTTTCCAACGCCAGTTCCGGTTTGCCGCTGATGCGCGCGATCTCTGCACTTATTGCCCGGGTATCGCAGAAGATGTCAGCGCCGATCTGCATCACCGGGATTTTGCGGTAGCCGCCTGTCAGCACTTCCAGTTCCGGTCGGGGAGGCATTTCCCGGACGATAACCGACTGCCAAGGCAAACCGGTGTAACCGAGCATGACGCGGATTTTTTCTGAAAAGGGCGAGAGGGCATAGTGGTGAAGAATAATGTCGGGCATGTCTGGGCAATCCATTGTTGGTTCTCAGGGATCGATATCGGAATCAGCCTGTCATACCAGAAAGAGCGGTTACAGTGCGTTATCGATCAGTCAATGGATTTTGCCTGAAGATAACGTCACTTTCCGGCATGAGCGCAAATAATTAATATCAGGAGGATACCGGTTATCCGGATTCAGGATTCAACGCCGGTCGTTACGGCGTTTAACGAAGGAACGTCAATAAAAAGGAGCTGTCGAGTATGTACATAGCCATGAACCGTTTTCGCATCGCGCTGGGAAAGGAAAAGACGTTCATTCAGATATGGTGTGATCGGGAGACCTACCTTGAGGAAGTCCCCGGTTTCAGGAGTTTTAACCTGCTGCAGGGGCCAACTCACGAGGACCACACCCTGTTTGCCTCCCATACGGTTTGGGAATCAAAGTCCGCGTTCGAGAAATGGACCAAGTCTGATGCGTTCAAGAAGGCGCACGCCAACGCCAGTCCGAACAAGGATATTTACCTTGGGCCACCGGTATTCGAAGGGTTTGAGGCAGTGGTTTAGTTCAACAGTTTGTTTTGCCACCAGGGCGTAAAGCCCTGGCCGGCATGCGTCAGTTTTCGGACCAGTCGTGGCTGTCGATCCGGAAAAAGTAATAGTCGTGATCTGTGCCATTCAGTGTTTTGATGCCCCGGTGGGACAGTACACCGCCGATTTTCTCCATCGCCTTTCTGGATCGCGTATTCCCCGCCGCAACGTGGAACCACACCCGCTTCGCCCACTGAAAAGCATGGTCGAGCATCAGTCGCTTCATCTCTGCATTGGTTTTGCCGCCCCAGAAATCGTGAGCGAGAAACGTGTAGCCAATGGCTACTTCCTGTTGAGTCGGGTCCCATTCGTAATAGCGGGAGGAGCCAATCACTCTGGCCGTATCCCGGTCGATAACAATCAGTGCTGATCCGGAGGCCATAGCGTCCGTGAACCACTGCTGAAACTGGGGCCGCTTGTAGCGATCGCTGCTTGGATGCTGCTCCCACACGCGGGGGTCGGAGGCCGCGGCATAGAGTGGTTCAAAATCGTCTGGCTGAATCGGTCGCAATCGTAAAGTGCGACTCTCCAGCACCGGCTGCGGTGCAAAATCTGTTGTGTCGTTCATGCTGAGCATCCTTTGCTTGTTGAACGGCGTCGCCCGGATTATTGCGGATCCAGGAGCGGTACCGATGATCGATGGCGGTACGAACGGACGCTATCCCGATGGGTTCCCTGCTGGGTAACTACCGGATTAGCTTAGGATAAAAATGACGGCTTGCCTAAAGTTATATCCGGCTTTCGACAGTCAGGGTGATGAAGGGTTCCGTCAGATGATGGGCTGCGTGTGGGCATTGGCCAGATAGGGGTGCGGGAGCGGTCAGTGGAGGATCTGTGAGGCTCCGCCGTCCGAAAGAACAGTCTGAAGGGATGTTTTGAAGGGAAGGATGCTCACCGGAGGCGGCGTTCAGGAAAGGCCGGAGTAGCCCCGCACATGGTCACAAAGTGCGGGGCTACTCCGGCCTGACAATCAGGCTGAGCGATGGGCGCGGCGACGCGCCACCAGTGCCAGCCCGCCTGCAAGCAACAAGGCGACGCTCGAGGGCTCAGGGACATCATGGCTGCTGAGGCCGGCAACCGTCATGGTGTAGTCATGCGGGCCATCCATACCAAAGCCGTTGTCACCGCCAACAGCGATGGTGAAGAAGCCCGATGTAGCCAGCATTAATTCGAGGCTGCTACCGGGCATTGGAATGGCGGGCGTGCCTTCAACGTATGTCAGAGAGCCGTCGCTGAAGTCGCCGCTGTTACTGAAGAAGATCGCCTGGAACTCGTCCATCATCTCGCCCGCATAAACGCTGATGCCGAAATCGATTGCGGAGGCGATATCAATGGAGAGCGTGGTGGGTGAGGTGACTTCAAAGGTCCAGAAATCAACACCGTCGGAAAAGGTGTTTTCTTCAAGCCAGGCATTGTCGGTATCTACGCTGCCGGTATAAACACCATCGTCAGACAGCGACATCAGAGTCGCGTTAGCGGTGTAGGGCACAAGAACGAGCAGGGCAAGGCCTGCAGATTGAACTAGGGAACGCATCGGTATTCTCCTGTGATTGTTGTGTTCGTGACATTGGTTGTGTCACGACAAGGGAAGCCGTCACTGGCTTCCCCGAAATAGTTGTTGCTCACTTCCCTGTGGGCGGGTCCTGGCGTTAAAGCGCGCCTTTTTCCCATGGACCGGTGATGGCGAAGGTGACGCCCGGCGACTGGATATTCACGAACAACCAGCGACCGTGGAAGCTGGCGCCGGCCCATTCCTGACTGGTGAAGCTGCGACGGGCAGAGCCATCCGTTGATGCGCCCACTTCATCCCAGAAGAAATCGCGAGTGCCCGGGTAGATCGTGTCGATTTTGGCCAGGTCGCCTGCATCCAACGCGATGCGGTTTTCGGCGAAGGGGAAGACCACACCGGTCTGGGTCAGGCACACCAGGCGCTTGGGGTTGGAGCCACCGTCTTCACACATCAGGATCGAACCGCGAGGGCTGACTGCAATGTTGTCCGGCCCGTCTACTTCGGTGATGGCGTCTTTTGACTCGAAGATTATCTGGACGGTTTCCTTGCGCGGGTCGTAGCAGAAGACCTGGCCCAGGCCGGCCGCGCCGCCGGAAGTCGACACGAAGAAGATCTTGCCGTCGTCGTACCAGCAGCCTTCGCCACGCTCGATGATGGCGGCTTCAGTCGCCTGGTTAAAACAGGTGTCACTCATGGCATCCGGGTCATTGATTTCCTGCCAGGTGACATCCCAGGTGGTGCCTTCTGTGAGGCCGCCGCGCAAGTCCAGACGTGGCGAATCCTTCACGACCATGCCGTAAAGCTTGCCGCCAGACTTCATGTCGCCCCATTTACCCGCTGGCTCGAATTTGTAGAACGCAGACTGGCCGGCATCTTCGGTTTCATAGACAAAACCGGTAGCGGGATCGACGGCAACGGCCTCGTGGGAGAAGCGGCCCATTTCACGAATCGGCTGGCCGTCGGAAATGCCAAAGCCGGGAACCTCGAACACATAACCGTGGTTATAGCCTTGGGAACCCTGTCCCCATGGGTGGAAGGTTTCTTCGCAGGACAACCAGGTGCCCCACGGAGTAGGACCGCCTGAACAGTTGCGGATAGTGCCGCCGAGGCTGTTATAGGACGACAGAAACTCGCCTTTCACCACATCGAACATCAGGTTGGTGGTGCCACCGTTCTGATTCGGGTTGTACACGCCGCGGCCACCGCGAGGGGAAGACGGTGTGCTTTCGCCTTCGGACAGTTCGTGGTTGCGGACCAGTGCGATGACATTGCCTTTTGATGCGACCACTGACATGCCGTCGTGATCGGTCGGCGTTGGCAGTTGGTCTGTCTGGATCTGGCCGGTCCAGCCGAAGGTGGTGTACTCGAATCCTTCCGGTAACGCCAGCAGCGTCAGGCCGGTGGCTTTATCGGCAGTTGGTACCAGTGGGCCGTAGTTGTCTGAGTAGGGCAGGCTGGCGGCATTGGCACGACTGGCCATGGCTGCAAACGCAGTGCTGGCGGCAACTGCGGAGGAACCTTTCATGAAAGCCCGGCGGTTGAACGTCGGCTGGATCAGCGCGTCGCCTTTCTGGTCGTCCAGTTCAGGTAGAGAAACGTCAGTCATCAGGAAGCTCCATTGTCTTTTTCGTCAATTGGGGATGCGGGGCTTTTATTGATTGTGCTCAGGGCAGACGACGGGAATGGTTGTCTGGCTGGTTTAGCCCTCGACAAGAAGCTTGTAAAAAAACTGTGACAGCCGAGGGTCGGCAGTCTTACGGTTGGGTTAACCTTTCGTGATACCCGATATGTCGACTAACCGACCCCAGGGGTGGCATCAGGAGGCTGCTTCACTGATCCGTGCGCGTTCCTGCGCTTCGGCATCGGAGCCGGTCCAGCGAATCAGTAATATGGATAGCTCGTAAAGCAGGACGATCGGCAGCCCCAGCGCAATCTGGGACACCAGATCGGGAGGTGTGATCAGCGCAGCGACAAGAAAGGTCACCACGATGGCATGGCGCCGGTGTTTGCGCAGCGATTGTGCCGTCACCAGCCCCGCCTTGGCCATAACCAGCAGCAGTACCGGGAGCTCGAAGCTCAGGCCAAAAGCCAGAATCATCTTGATCACCAGCCCCAGGTACTCACTCACACGGGCCTCCAGCTGCACGCTGATATCGTTGCCCTGCGCAGCGGTTTCAAAGCTGATAAAGAAATTCCAGGCCAGGGGCATCACCACATAAAATGCCAGCGCAGCGCCCATAACGAACAGGACTGGCGTCATGATAAAGAGTGGTGACAGGGCTGACCGCTCATTCCGGTACATGCCGGGCGCTATAAACTTCCAGACCTGTATCAGTGCCAGCGGCAGGGTGATGAACAGGGCGGTAAAGAACGACAGCTTGAGATAGGTCAAAAAGGCTTCATGCAAACCGGTGTAGATCATCCGGCGACCGCTATGAGGTCCGAATACCTCAATCAGCGGCTGCTGCAGAAAGCGGTAGATGTCTTCCGCACACAGGTATGACAGTCCGAACATCACGGCGAAAAAGGCCATGCAGTAAAGTAATCGGGTGCGCAGTTCCAGCAGGTGGGTCAGCAGGGGGGCTTTGGACAGATCAAGATCATCGTGACTCATCGCAGGGTTAGCCTTTGGCAGACGGTGGCTGAATGGGCCCGGATGCTTTGCTGGCGGGTTCTTCGACCGTTTCGGAGCTGGAGTCCGTGGTGTCTTTGAGCAGCTTCGCCTCGGCATTGGACCGAGCCTGGTCAAGTGCCGCCCGACGTTGTTGGTGCTGCTGCGCGGTCATCGACCCAGGCTGAAAGTCGGCCGGAAGATTGCGGATTTCTTCCGGCATCAGGTTGCGCCAGTCATCCTTGCCGTTCTTGCCCGATGCAATATCCACTTCCCGTTCGAGCTGGTGCATGCTGCCAATAACATCGCTGTAGGTGCGGCGTGCTTTGGCCATTAACCGCCCGCCGGCACGGAATAACTGCGGCATATCTTTAGGGCCGATCACGATAAGCGCCAGCGCGCCGCAAAACAGAAGCTCTACCCAGCTCAGATCAAACATGGTGCCACCCGATTGTCTGTGTTGGGGTCAGGATGATGAGCGTGTCTGTGCCGGTTGCTCTGGCGCTGTGGACGGCGCCGATGCCTTGAGGCTGTCAGTGTCACCGTCTACCGGATCATCCCGCATACCGGTTTTGAAACTTTTGATACCTTGAGCCAGATCGCCCATAAGAGCCGGAATCTTGCCGCGCCCGAAAAGCAGCAAAAACAGAATAACCACCACCACGACTTGCCAGATACTCACACCCATGAGAATTACCCGCTGCCCGTTATTTTCAGGAGTTGATACCGGTGTCGATATCGCCAGCCCAGACGGTGGCAGATCAATGTTGCGCTGTGATGACCACGGGATTACGGGTTAAGGGGGAGAGGCAGACGCCGGGCTGTGCCCAGCGATATTCATGGCGTTCAATCGATTTTCTGCGGCCGTAATGCAGCTTTGATCGTGCTGAAATCGCCATCAAGGAAGGCGCGCAGCTGGAATACCACGTCTTCAAATGTGAGATTCCGCACCCAGGCGTCAGGACAGAGGCTGGCGAATGATATGGCAGCCTCGAACTGCTGGCGTGAATAAGCGAATGCCCCGATCAATTGTTGTTGACGGCGAATGACTTGGGAGAAATTAAGAGATTGCTCTGGTTGATGGAACCCCATGAATACGCAGGTGCCGTTGGTTCGCGTCAATTGCAGAGACATATTGCGGGTCAGTTCGGAGCCGACAGTATCAAAGACCCGATCATAGTGCCCTTCGAGGGAAAGACCTGTTCGCGTAGCACCTAGTGTGACGGCGGCCCCTTGTCGGGATTCGGCGTAATCCATCACGTCAATCTGATCACAGCCCGCCTGCGCTGCGCAGGCAGTGAGCCCCAAACCTATGCCGCCGGCGCCAATAATCGCAACTCGATCGCCAGGTAAGAAGCCTGATCGCGCCCAGGCATTCACCGCGTTTGCAAAGGGTTCTATGAAAGTGGCCTGTTCCCAACGCATTGTTTCGGGTAGCGGCACGAGGGCATCGTCAGGAACGACAACGTATTCAGCCATACCGCCCGCGCGCTGCACGCCTATCATCTGCCAGTGCTCACAGAGTTGAGGGAAGTTGGCGTTACAGTCATCGCAAGTGCCACAGCTGGTAAGCGGGTACACGGCGACCCGCTTGTTATCCGGCGTTGTGCCGGCGAATCCATGGCCCATTGTTGAAGGCAGGGGTCTCATGCCCGGATTGGCAAACCCTTGATATTCACTCCCGCCTAGACCGGCGATTTCGACTTTTATGCGGGTTTGTCCGGGGGTGTGAATTGGCGGATCTATTTCATCAAGTGCCAGTGTCCCGGCACCTTTCAGTACAAGTGCTTTCATCGGTTCCTTCCTGATTTGGCGCAGCGACGTCCTGTCTGCCTGCTGCTGTTGCTTGAGTACTGCTCTGAAATAAAAGGGTATACGGATTTAATGGTTGATGGGGCACCTTCACCCCAT